>Ga0194116_10005661_pt1 | contig 13663 bp, 16 predicted proteins | sample TA2MahsurfametaG_4_FD_148617 | JGI IMG/M metagenome (GOLD analysis project Ga0194116, IMG submission 148617) | Freshwater microbial communities from Lake Tanganyika, Tanzania - TA2015008 Mahale S9 surface | ecosystem: Environmental > Aquatic > Freshwater > Lake | place: Tanzania: Lake... | reverse complement strand
TCCCCAATCCCCTAATCTTTTAATTAATTTTTTAAAAATAGACTGAAAAATAGCGAACTTTAAAATTATAATCTAAAAATTTCTATATAATTTTTGAATATTATATAAAAATCTTAGATAGCATAATTGAGGATTTATAAAAATAAAATTCCATAAAAATGGTAAGTAATTTTTTCTTTTGGTAATTTTTGATTTTAATAAGGGATGTTGCATTCAAAATAAAGAGGATCCTTATCATAAAGAAAAATCAAATTTTATGGTGGAGATTAAAAGCAAAATCAGTAATAAGTAAATTGTTTTAAAATTAAATTAATATTTAGTTTAGTCTCAAAATACGGATTTACTAGTGTAAATACATTTAATAATAATAACGAGGAAAAAGATAAAATAAAAAGTTATTTTAAAACATCTCAAAATCCGATGAATTCTTCTCGTATTGTTGAAAATTCCCAAAATAATTCCATAACAATTGAGAATTCTAATATTAATATTACTAATATGAATTTAAATCAAACTGCGAATAATCTAAATAATCATAATACCTCAGGGAAAAACCTATTCACAGTAAATAAAAAAAGTACGAGGAATTTAAATACCAATCCAAGTGACTTAGCTAATGATAAGGAAAAGAAAGATAAAGAGAATCATGAAATGAATGATAAAATGAAATCATCCGAAATAATAACAATTACAAATATTGATGAGAATCGTAATTTTTAAATATATTTTTTGAATCAATTAGTTTTATTGTATTATTAAAAAAATTACTTGTTGTTTTTATTATTTGATAAAAATAAAAAATAATTTTTCTTATAATAAATATTTAAATATCTATCAAGATAATGATAAAATCATAAAGTTTCCAAAAGTTGTATTTTCTATGGCGAATACAAAAAGCCAGAATGGAGATGGGTCATGTGTAATTACCCCTAATTCAATTAATAATGAAGTAAAAAAATTAGGAGAAAAATTTTATTTTGGAAAAGATGATCCTAAAGCAATAAAGAAAAATCATTTCAATTTTAATGATGAAAGCATTGGTGTTAGACAATTTGAAATAGCTTATAATAGCGGTATTAAATTTTATACATTTATAATTTTATTTAAAAAGATAAAGGGAAATTTTTCCTTGTTGATAATAAAAGAGGAACAGGATTATTTATAAAAATAAGGCAAAAAATATGTGTTGATCATGATATGATAGTTTCATTTTGTGCTAGTCACATGATCTTACAATTAGGCGATAGTAAAATAAAATTATTCACTTAAATTCTTGTTTTTAAACCCTATCTAATTTATGGATAATTATTTCTTTATTTATAAAAAATTTATTTTAATAAGAAGATGAAAAAAAAGGAAAGACTATAAAAGTAAGATTTCTACAAGGCCCTCATCAAAATCAAGATTGGACATTTAATTCCAATGATAAAAAAATTGTTAGAATTGGAAGATCCAAATCAGCAGAAATTTGTTATAAAGATGACAGTGTAAGTAGAATTCAATGCACGTAAAATACTAAAATTAAAAGAATTTTTTTAGATTGGTTTTCGAGACTAATAATAATAATTGGTTTTTATATGATGGTTACTTAGATAATGGTAATAAAGGAAGTACTAATGGTCTTTGGTAAAAATTTATTTAAAAAATAAAAATTTTAAATTAATAATCATAGATAAAATTCTGAAATTTTATTTTAGGCTGTTAGCAAGTAGTAAGGTTGAGGTTAAAAATGATATGACATTGAAAACAGGAAATACTACAATAAATGTGGTTTTAACTGAAAAATAAAATTTTTACTAGAGTTTTCAGTTAGATTTTTAATTTAATTTTTTATTCATTTTTAATAAAATAAAATAAATAAATATGTAAATGAATTTATTGAATAAGAATATTGATAGTTTTTGGTAAGACACTATTTGTAATTTTTTTCAAATTTATTTAGATAATTCAATGGAAGCATGTTGATATTATTGTAAAAGAATTATAAAATTTTATTCATAGTGAGGAATAGAATGGTGTATAATGAATAATTGGAACATTTAAATTTAATCTTTATAATAAAAATTATAAAATAAAATAAAAAACTCAAAAAATTCTGACATCATTTAGTCTTCAAAATAATATAAGAGTTAGTTGATTTTTAATAAAAAAAAAATACACATACTTTTTAATAAAATAAAATTAAATAAAATATAACAAAATCATATAAAAAATTAAAATATTAGATTCTTTTAAAATTGTTTGGGAAAATATACATAAAAATAAAAATTAATTAATTTTTCATATATAATAAAAAATTAATTAAGATATAAAATCATGTCTTCATTAAGAACCTTGTAAGAATATTGTTTTAATCTCTTTAGATTTGAAAAAGAAATTAAAAATAAATTATCACTAAAAGCAAGCGGACATCAATCCGAAGAAACTGTCTTACTTAAAGCATTCAAATACTTCGATTTAGATAATAGCGGTAATTATTCCTTCAGTTTTTTCCAAAAAATAACGAATATTTTTTATTTTATTTATTTTAACAATTTTTTAGGTGAATGCTCCAAAGATGAATTTTTTAAAACTGTCGCTAAAATTGGTATTAGTGGATTTACAGAAAAAAATCTAGCTGAGATTTTTGATAGTTATGATGAAAATGGAAATGGTTCTTTAGATTATAAAGAATTTGTTGGAGCTTTATTCGGAAATGCCTCTGTTTCTAAAAAGGCAGATGAAGAAAAAAAACCTGCCAAAAAATTTAATGAAGGATCAAAATTTGACTATTTAGACCAAGAAGAGTAATTTCTTAATTTAATTTAATAAATTCTCCCAGATATTTTTGAAAAAAAATTACTGGTTAAAAATAAATTTTGATGTTTTTTAACTAATCTTCAATAAATAATTTGTGTTAAAATTTGATTTATTATATATATATCTTTAATTTTCAAATTCAAAAAAATGTTAAGTTGCTATTTTATTAAACAAGGTTAATCACATATTCGAAAAATAATAATTATTAAAATAATGTAAAGAAATATTATAAGAATAATAAAAATAATAAAATAAAAATTTTTATGTAAATTAAATTTAATTTAGAATCCAAAACATTTTAGGCAAGATTCGTGAAAAATTAGTTGGAAGAGGAATTCGTGGTATTATATCGATTGGTAAAGCTTTTCGTATAATGGACGACAACCGTTCAAACACTTTAGATATTGATGAATTTAGAAAAGCAGCAAGAGATTATCGTTTTGATTTAAATGACCGTGAAGTTGATCTTGCTTTCAAAGCCTTTGATAGACAAGAATCTGGAACAATAGATTATGAAGAATTCTTAAGAACTATTCGTGGAAACATGAATAATTTCAGAAGAGGATTAGTTCTCCAAGCATTCAAATTAATGGATAAAGATGGTAGTGGAGAATTAACAATAGATGATATCAGAGGAACTTATAATGCAAAATTCCATCCCGATGTTAAAGCAGGTAAAAAGACTGAAGATGAAGTTTTTCTTGAATTCCTTGATACCTTTGAGGCTCAATATAATATGATGGCTGGGGCTCAAAAAGATGGAATTATTACTTTAGATGAATGGATGGAATATTACGAAAATGTATCAATGTCAATCGATGATGATCCTTATTTTGAACTTATGATGAACAATTGCTGGAGAATGAATAAGAATACTACTTATAATAACAATAAAAGAGGATGGTCCAATAAAGAAGAATCTGGAAATTCTAACCAAAGAAATGTTCAAGATGCATATCAACAAAGACAAGATAGATCAAGACCTCAAACTGCAAAACAAGATCAACCCCAATTAGTTGCCAGTGGAAATAGCAATTCAAATATGCCAAGTAATTCTGCAGTAGATAAGTTTAGAGCTAAATTGCTTTCTAGAGGTGCTAGAGGAATTATCGGAATTCAAAGACAATTCAAAATCTTTGATGATGATAATTCAAAAACAATCGATTACGAAGAATTCGTTAAAGCTGTTAAAGACTTTAAAGTAGACTTAACACCAAATGAAATAAAAGTAGTTTTTAATGCTTTCGATCGTGATGGGCATGGAAGCATTGATTATGACGAATTCTTACGTTGTGTAAGAGGTGAAATGAACGAAAGAAGAAAACGAATTGCTTTAAGAGCTTTTGATAAGATTGACTTAGATAAATCTGGAATTTTGGATATTAATGATATAAAATATATCTATAATGCGAAATTACATCCAGATGTAAAATCCGGAAAAAAGACTGAAGAAGAAGTTTTCGGTGAATTCTTAGAAACCTTTGAAACTCATCATAATATTAGAGGAGGTTCTAGAGATAGAAAAATCACAAAAGAAGAATGGATAGAATATTACAATAATGTTTCAATGTCCATAGATTCTGATGATTATTTTGAAACAATGATGACCAATGCATGGAAACTTAATGGACCCACAAACTATGCAAAAGGTTGGTCAGGAGATTACAGTGAAAAAAAAAATAATCAAGGAGGACCCACTTTAGTAGCGTCAGGTAAACCTCGAGATGTTTATCAAAATGCACCTTTTGGTGTTTCTGAAGGTAGAACTAATTACTCCACTTCTAATAAGGTTGAAAGCTCTAATATGCAAAACAAAGTCAATAACTTCTCCAATAAAGGCGATGAAGTAATTGTTAAATTTAGAGAAAAAATTTCATCCAGAGGTACCAGAGGAATTTTTGGTATCAGACGAAGCTTTATGATAGCTGATGATAACAATTCAAAAACTATTGATTTTAGTGAATTCAAAAAACTGATTAAAGACTACAGATATGATATAAATGATATAGATATTAAAAAGCTTTTTGCCATATTTGATTCCAATAGAAATGGAGAAATTGATTATGACGAATTCTTAAGAGGAATCGTTGGAGAAATGAATGATTTTAGAAGAGGTTTAGCAAAAAAAGCTTTTGCAAAAATGGATAAAAACGGAAATGGAAAATTAGAACTTGATGATATTCGAGGTGTTTATAATGCTAAATTCCATCCTGACGTAAAAGCTGGCAAAAAATCCGAAGACGAGGTCCTTGCAGAATTTTTAGATAACTTTGAATATCATTTTTCTTTATTGGTAATTTAGTAGAAATAAAATTTTAAAAACAATATATTTTCTTAAATCATTAATTTTTTAATATCAATAGAATCAACAAGCCTCTAAAGATAGATCAATCACTTTAGATGAATGGTATGAATATTACAATAACATTTCAATGTCCGTGGATGATGATAAATATTTTGAAGCTATGATGAATTCTTGCTGGAATTTGGATGGTTCTAAAGGAACATATTCCAAAGGATGGAAAGGAGAATATTAAATGCAGACAACATTTTAAATTTTAATAAATTTAAAAAGGTTTTGATAGAATTTCTTATTTTGGAAAATTCTTTATTTAAAATAATTTAATCATTAACTAATATAATAAAAGAAGTAATTTTAGAATTAGAAATTTTTATTTAGGAAATTCTTTATAATAAATTTATAATTTTTTATTTCTTCCTCACAAGAAATTTTTAATATTTAAAATTTGTATAAATAAAATTTTATAGAAATATTTATCCGAAATATGTAATAAATGAATATAATATTATTTATTGTTTTATCAGAAAAAAATGGCTGATAAAATAAAACAAGAAATGTAAATTTATAATTTGATTTTTAAGAGATCCACTATTTTTTATAGAAGATAAAGAAATATACTTTGAAATGAATGGTGTTGATAAACCAGATATGCTAAATATAAACTCTAAATTAGATTCTAGTGTAAAAATTATCAATTTAACGAGTTACGATTTAGCTTTAAGAGTAAAAATGTTTATATTATTTATAATCTAAAAGACCAGAACTACTAAAAAGGATTTGTATACAGTGTATCCTACTTATTTTAAATTAAATCCCAAAGGGCATATTTCAATAAAAATCAATTTTTTCTTGAGAGATCCTAATGAAGATCTTTCAAAACATAAATTTAAATTTGAGGCGTTGATAATTGATCAAGAAAATTCTCAAAAAGAAATAAAAGAAATTTACTATAATTATGATACAAATAAAGACATAAAAGGGAAAGTATTTAGTTTATCTAGATCTGTAAAATTAATAATTGGGAAAAATAAAAACAATAATTCTGTATCAAATCCAATTAAACCAAATAATTTCCAAGCAAATAATAATAGTCAAAACAATAACAATTTATTAAATGTAATTTAAACAATTAAAAAGATACGTTTTAAACTATACAGGAAAGAGATTTTGAATCTAATTTTGAATCGAATATAAAAATGAATAAAAATGAGTATCATTATTTTTTACTTAAATTAGAAAGATACAATTTGAAAGTTTGTTAAATGAACAAGTGCATTTAAACAAATTTTTAAACGAACAACCAAAAAGCATTGATAATAAAGAATTTAAAGAAAAAAATTTGAATAATTTGAAAATAAAATATTTTAAATTGCTTTCTGAATTGAATGAATTAAAAATCGAAGAACAAAATTTACAAAATATGGAAATCGAAAGCATAAATATAAGTTCATATAATGAATTTGATTCAAAAAAATGTAAAATATTAAATAAATAAGAATTTACTAAAATTAAAAAGGTCAGATTAATGATCAAAATGATATATTTATTTCAAGGGAAATTTCATTCCTCATAATCTTTGCTGCAATAATTTTTGGATATATTTTATCTTAGGATATTTTAAATTTTTATTAGTAAAAATTTAGAAAAATATTGATAAAAAAAATTTTATTTTCTAATACAGAATTTCTTAATTTATTTCTTTTTGATTTCAAAATTCATTAAAATCATTTCGAAAATCTTGTTTTTAATGTTTATAAGATCTTCTAAAATAAATAATATTATTTATCTTACTTATAAATGCTAAATATTATATAATTATTTTCAATAAAATATACTTTTTTAATTTCTAATTTAGAATTTTATTATTACTTTATTAATTGAAAATTTAATTATAATTATTCCTTAAGTAATTCGAGATGTCCTGTTATTTTATCTATTTCAGAGTTCCTTCCTGGACCAATTGCACATACTGTTATACTTCCAGGTTCTACTTCTGTCCTACCAGCATCTCTTACAAGATAATTAGGCACATTCATTTGATCAGCTTTATTTCTGATATTTATAATATCAACTTCATTTTTTACACTTAAAACAATTTTTGCACTTCCAGAAGCATCCTCCCACATTTCGACTTCTAAAGGTCTCATTTTTACAGCTTTTTTATAACAACCCAAAACTAATGTTTAATAGATACTTGTTTGGAATATGTTGATTTTTTCCAAAAATTGAAATTAATTTAATTTTAACACAGAATAAAAATATAAAATTTATTTTTGAATAGTTTTTACCTCCATGACCAACTTGAGCCGCAATTTTGCCTCTAGACATTTTCAGATCTTCCCTAACTACTATCACTAATTTATATCTTTCATTTGTAGTAACTCTATTTAAGATGTTTGATAATTGATTTGAAATTTCGTTAGACTATAAATTTAAATGGATATCTATTATCGAAATAGAAAGAATTTATTTTAACGATTACATTATTGTTTTCATATGTATTTTCTTGAAAAATCTTTTCTTTAAACATTAAGTTATTTTTCATTTGATCAAAAAAAGATTGATCCTCAATCATTTTTATTATTCTGAAATTTAGAAATTTTCATTTACAAATCGATTGCTTCTTTTTTTTCAGAAGTCATTTTTAATGCTAAATCTATGTGGTCTTCCATGAATCCAAATTCAATTAATTCATTTTTTAAACGGTCATTTTTATTACAAACGTTATGTGCATCATTATTTGAATTTGCTAAATTATTTTCCATATAGATAAGAAAAATTATTAAAAAAATTATTTTTTTTACCATTATCTATTTATAAACATTTTAAAACCAAAAAGGGGATTTAAAAAATTAAATATAAAATATTAATTATAATATAAAACTAAAACCTTTCTTAAAAAAATATTGAGAAAAAATTTTATTAATTTCTATATCTTCTCTAAAATACTTTAAGTCTTTATGATTGACAAAAATATTAATTGGATATTTACTATTTTGATTCGTTTATAAATATTAAAATTTTTAAAAAAATTTATCTTTAAAATGTTTACTTTAAAAATTAAAAATATTTATTCGAAAACTTCAGCTACTTATTCTTTATTAAAACATTTAGATAATTTTCACAAAATTCAATTCAGCTGCATTTTAATTAACAATAATTCAAATAAAAATACAAATCAAATCAATAAATTATTAAAAGTTTCTCAATTTCCAATTAGCGAAAATACTGAAAACAAAACAAAAGCGAATTTTGAATTTGATCATCAAATAAAAAAAAGTTTAGAAAAAGCTGATAAAGAAAGGGAAAGACAATTGAAAATTGAAGAATGGAAAAAACTAAAAAATTCAGTTTATACAAAGGAAGAATTTGAAATTGCAACCCATAACAAAGAAGAAATTTTATTGATTGAGATTTCCGATTCCAATAATAAAAAACTGAGATTTTTCAAAAAGCTTTGCTTATTTTTTAACATCCCAGTATCTTTATTTATTACATTTTTCATTGATAGTATTCTTCCTAATTATGTTCCAGGAAATAAAAAGCATATAGCTTTATGGTACGGATTGATGGCAACAGATTATATTTTATTTGTAAATGGAGTTTTAATTTTATCTGCTCTTGCTAATATTTGTTTAAAAGTTAAATATTTACCAAAAGAAAATTTAATTGAATTCACAAAGCTAAATATTTTAAATAAACCTTTTGTAGTAAAAGAGAAAATCGAAAATTTGAAAAGAACAAATGCAGGTGTATTTTCTCCTTTTAATTCACTCAAAAGCAAAGCAACCAATCAAGTATTTGCTTTGAAAGGTATAGGTGAGTGGAAAGATATTAAATTGTATAATTATTTATTTCCTCTTCCAGTTGTAAGGACTACCAAAACAGAGTTAAAGGATGTAAAAAAGAAGAAAGCAGGTTTAAATTCGACTGATTAAGATATATATTTTTATAACATATTAGTTTTAAGAAAATTTTTTTTGAAGAACATTATAACTATAATTAATAACTTGCATTTTAAATAAATTTGTAGAGAGCAAATGTAGATATGTTTACGATGCTGAAAAATAAGTTTTATATGATTTTTATCTTAAATTTTAAGAAAAATTTTTAATTATAAAATTTTTATTGAACCAATTTCAAAGTAAAAGGACCAGGATGATCATTATACGACCCATCTTTCTGTTTAGCATTTCCTAATATTTCAAATGTATTAACGTTTAAATCTCCTTCAAATAAAGTCTCTTCATCATTAAATATAATCTTAACAATATTTTCATCAATTTTTTTAAAGTTTCCACTTCCTCTTTTATTATCAATAAGCTCCTCATTAATGTAAACTGAATGATCAAACTCGAACTCATCATTTGATTTAATTTTAATAATATCTAATTCATAATCATAATTGTCACCAATTAATATTAGTTCTCCCTTAAATTTCATTCCTTGACTCAAAGCAATAAATGCCATTTATTTACACAATTTTCAATTATAAAAAATTTATAAATATTTCAGATCTATATTTAAGAATTTGAAATTATTATAAAAAAATTAAAATATAAAAATATTTAACAAGCCTTAAGTAATCTTTTAGTTATTGAGAGATAAAATCAATAAAATTAAAAAAATAAATTAATTATTTATTAACAATTATATTTTATTTATAAAAAATAAATTTTTGCTTTCAAATTTTATTGAAAAATTAAATATACAGATTGGATGTTAAAATTAGTAAAACAAGTCATTTTAGGCTAAATAAAAAATAATTTGGAACATTATTAAATAATATTAAATTAAACTATTGTTCAAATATTAATAAATTTATTAAAATTAATTATTAGATTTTAATTAAAAAATTCATATTACAATTAAAAAATAATATCTTCCTTCTTTATTTTTACATTATTTTTTTCATTAAAATTTTAAATTCATCTAGAGATATTTCCCCATCTCCGTTTAAATCATATTCTTTTATCATCTTTTTTAACATCTTAGTGGTTTCAACATCTTCTTTAACAAATCCCAATAAAATCTTTAATTCTTGCATACCAAGTTTACCAGATCTATCTTCATCAAAATGTAAAAAAACATTATTTAAGTTTTTTTCAGTAAGCAATGATTCTTTATTCAAAAAAGCTGATAAAAATTCTTCATATTCTATAAACTCTGATCCATCCTTATCAATAGATTTAGCCAATTCGAGGAATTCTTCGTCGTTTAAATTAAACCCAATAAAATATTTATTAAGCCCTACTTTCAGTTCTTCAAATGAAAGTCTACCATCACCACTTGTGTCTAGTTTTTTAAAAATAGTCCTCAATTCTTTGCAATAATCCATTGAAACGTAATTATGAACCAGATAGGATAATATTGCTTGCTCTATTTTCTGTGATTGAGTAAATTTCGTAATATTACTTTTAATCCTTAATTCAACATTCTCATTTTTATTATTCTTTTTTGAATTCAAAATCCAAGGATCTTTAAGAGCTTCCTCAGCACTGATTCTCTTCTTAGGATCCATGATAAGTAATCTATCAATGAGATTTTTGGCTTGTTTACTAACTTGATCCCAATGAGATCCATTGAAGTTATATTTTCCTGATTTTACTAATTCTAATGTGTCATAATCATCTTCGCCTCTAAATGGTGGCTCTCCAGATAATAATATAAACATGATAATTCCAAGCGACCATAGATCACATTTTTTATCATAATAACCAGCTATAACTTCAGGTGCCATGTAATATGGAGTGCCTATTCGTAGTCTTATTTTTCTCTCTTGATTTCCATATTTTCTATAATGACTATTGTTAAAACTATATGCAGCACCGAAATCTATAAGTTTTATATTAAAATCACCTAAATTAGAAGTTTCCATGATAATGTTGTCTGGCTTCAAATCACGATGAACAATTCCATTGGAATGCAGGTATGCTACACATGAAAAAAGTTGTTCCATGATAAATGCTGCCTGAGGTTCTGAATAAAAATTTAAATGCTTTATAGTTTCCATTAATTCAAAACCTTTCGCTAGTTCGATTACACAACAATAAGAATTTTCAGTGATGAAATATTCATAAAGCTTAATTATATTAGGGTGATCTATCTGAGATAAAACTTCAATTTCTTTAAGGAATTTTCTATTATCATCTTGTAAATTAATCATCTCTTTTTTAATTTCTTTTAAGGCTCTTATTTGACCAGTTTGAAAATGTAAAACTTTAAAAACTTTTCCAAAAAACCCTTTGCCGATTTTTTCAAGGATTTTGTAATATTTAGCTAATGAACCTTTATTTTCAAGTAATAAGATATTTTTTTCAATTACAGCAGTGTCAAGTTTTCTTAAATTGTACCTCTTAGCTTTCGGTTTATTTTCCTGTTTTAAACTAACACTGTTTCCGCAACCCATTAATTAAAGTTACTTAAGAAAATTATTTATAAATAAAATTCCGTAAAAATTTTTCTTATTTAAATAAAAATTTTTATTAGTTTCTCTTAAAAATAATTGAGAAATGATTATTTGATTATTGTTCAGATTTTCAATTGAAAAATTCATGATATTTTAATTATAAATTTATTTGGGAAACAAATTTATTTATAAAATTAATTTTTAAAAAAATTTCATTATTATTAAAAAAAGGGTAAATTAATAATTATAATGGATTTTTAGATATTAATTCCAATAAATACTTTTTTATATATTCACATCGAAAAACCCTTTTTTAATTATTTTTAAAACAAACTCCATTTAATTAATTATTAAAATTAATTGGCTTATTTATAAGCATCAAAGAAATAAAAGAATATTTTGTTAAGTTGTATAATTGTTTAGTTAATCTCAATAAAATATTAAATCTCCTTAATAAATAATTTTTTTAATTATCAAATAGATTTAGAATATGTTATTTAATTTTCAATAATAATATTTCCTAAACCAAGAGAGGCCCAGATATATCTTGGAAGTAAAACAAAACTTTTTCTGATTTTTGTATCCAATTTCCGATTCTGTCATGTAAAAGAGAAATCTTTTTATCATCCAAAAATTTAGGCTGAATCCAGTTAACTACAAATTTATTTTCAACTTCGTCAATATGACCTTTAATTAATCCTAAGCTCATTGCTTTAATAAGCAAAATCTCAATATCATTTAGAGTACAGCAGCATTCTTGAGCAATTTCTTTAAAAGAAATGACTCTTTCATTTTTATTTTTCTGAAAAATTAAGTCTAACAAGGCAGCAATCCTTATTTTCACTTTAATTAGAGCATAATTGTTTCTTAAAATTTCTTCATTTGAGATATTTTCATGATATATTTTGAGCATTTCTTCAAATTGGTCTACTTTTGCAGAATTAAATGAAAGAATTAATTTGTAAATCCAGTCATATTTGCTTGTGCTCATAATTTTAAAAAAGTCTTTTTCAACGAATTCTGATGTATTAAACATTTTTTCTCCAACCAGGGATGATAAACACATTTTGTAGCAAAGGTTTATTTTTTCCTCATGGGTAATTTGCTGAGAATTTTTAAATTAAAATTTTAAATAATTTAGTAATATAGAATTAAACCTACTTCTTTTATTATTTAAAAATTCAAAATACATTTTCTTTAACATAAGCTAAAAATTGTAAGCAATTCGAATAGAATTCATCATAGTTCTTTTTTAATTCATAAAATTCAGCAGATAATCTATAAAAATTAGAGTAGATTATTTGATCAACTTCAAATCTTCTCTCTAATTCTTTTTTTAAATTTGTGATAATTTCTTCACATTCGATTAAAGAATTCAATTTTAAATAACAGTAACCTTTTAGCACTTTCATAAACAAAATCTCTTCTCCTTTTTTCTCTAACCTTGTTTCAACATTGTCCAAGAAAATCAAAGCATCGTTTAAATTATCTATTCAAATTGAATAAAATAAAAATTCTTTCTTAAAAATATATTTCATTTGAGAGCTATTATGAAAAGATTATCAAATGAAAAAATTTTAATTGTTTTTAATTCCAAAAAATCTTTTTTACAATCAAAATTTTTTACCACATTTTGAACTAAAAGCATCAGCTTAAGTGGATTAAATACTAATTCCAAAGTCATTATCAATTGGTTATATAAGTCAATTAAGTCTTTAGATTTTTGCAAATCTGATTTATTAGTTAACTCCAAAAGATCATCAGATAATTGATGCCATAATCTAAAATTTAAACCTTTTTCAATATTATCTAATAGTTGTCCATAATGAGGATATTTGTTTCTGAAAAGTTCTAACAAATCGAATGATTCTTTATTGATTTGAACGTATGTCATTTTTATTTTATGATTTTAATTAAAATTATAAATTTAATTAAATAAATTTTGAAGAAAGGAAATTTTTATTTTGGAGTTTTGGCTAAATTACGATTGAAAATGGAAGAATATTACTAACCCAATGATAGCCTAATTTGGAAGCATACATAATTTGCTAAACTATCATTAAATGTCTTTTCATAATTGACAATTACTGACTAATAAAATTAACAGGTTAATTAATATTAAAATCTAATCTCGAATTAATCTTATTAATTAT
>Ga0194116_10005659_pt1 | contig 13665 bp, 14 predicted proteins | sample TA2MahsurfametaG_4_FD_148617 | JGI IMG/M metagenome (GOLD analysis project Ga0194116, IMG submission 148617) | Freshwater microbial communities from Lake Tanganyika, Tanzania - TA2015008 Mahale S9 surface | ecosystem: Environmental > Aquatic > Freshwater > Lake | place: Tanzania: Lake... | reverse complement strand
CAGCTTGAGGCACTTCAACCTCTTTGATAGGCTTTTTGGTTGGGTTTTTTGTTTTCATGTCTATTAAATTTTAGACAAAGGAAAACACTCACTCAGTACGCAACATACGGAGTTAAAAATAATTTGATTTTTTTTGATATTTTTCTTAATCCCTGATTTGTAGTGATATTTACGGAGTTGTAAAAGAAAAAATGTTGTTTTGGGGCATTGACAATAAAAAGTTACCTAATTTTGTTAAGTCTAATTCACTAGACGTTTATATCAAGTACCAATGGCGATCCCAATAAAAGTTGTTCCTGTATTGAAAGGTAAAGCAGCAAGAGATTTTATTCTCAAGGCTGATGCTGCACTTTCTAAAAAAGGCACTATTGACTTTTCAAAACAAGTATCCATTGCCAACAAAATTCTGGAGAAGGCTAAGATGAAGTAATCTTACCTATGCAAAACCTTCTTGACGCTTTTCGCTTCGTTCCACTAACGAAGGACCTTCTTAATTCATCACAAGATTTCGATTGTGGCCATTTAGATTTGAATGATTTTTTCAAAACCAATAGTTACGCTTTTTCAAAACAACTTTTGGGTAAAACTTACTGCTTTACCTCGGAAGAAAACCCATCTCAAATAGTTTGTGCTTTTACAATTTCAAACGACAGCATTAAGGTTTCTGAGCTACCCAATAGCAGAAAAAAGATACTTAATCGTCAAATACCTCATTTAAAGCATATGAGAAATTACCCTGCTGTCCTTATTGGAAGGCTCGGGGTGGATAAACAATTTCAAGGACAAAACATCGGAGGTCAATTGCTCGACTTTATCAAAGCTTGGTTCATAGACGACAACAATAAAACGGGTTGTCGTTTTATTATTGTAGATGCCTATAATGAAAATGCCGTGCTTTCATACTACCTCAAAAATCAATTCCAGTTTTTGTTTTCAACTGCTGATCAGGAAAAATCATTCTTCGATATAAATCTAGATATTGAATTATCGACACGATTAATGTTTTTTGACTTATTGGTTTTGACTCAATCTAATTTTGAGGCTGACTAATTATTTCCTAAATCAAAATACCTACCCCAACACCTCTACCCCATCTGCCAATTTTAGTTCGATGTCGTAATAGTTGAAGTCGTTGGGGGTGCCGTCGCGTTTTTCGATCATGTCGAAGACGAGGTTGGTTTGTGGGAGGGCCTCGAAAAATAGGGAGAAGAATTGGTAGTCTTTTGTGGACTCAAAATTGAGCTTGGCTGGCGCCTGAGAAATACCAGTGGCGTCGAGGAGTGCATATTGTTTGGTGTCGCCTTTGAGCTGCAGGTAGGTTTGCGGAGAAATGGTAATCCAGCCGCCTTTGTCATAATAAAAGGGTGCGCAATAGCCGAAATCTAGGCGCGTAGTTTGTGCGCCCAAAACGACCCGCAGTAAGGTTGGATTTTCTTTGTTAGAGGTAGCTTTGGCGTGAAAAAGAAGATCTTTGGCTGGCTTTTTCATGAGATGAGTTCTTGGGTGAATGCAGCCAACCACTTGGGTTGTATCTGCTCAATATGATAGCCATGCCATAAGATCAGCCTGGCGAATTCTATGGTCGGGACAATTTCAAAAATAAGGGTTGCTGATCCATCCGGATTTTTCTTCATGAGCTGACTTTCATGCAACGGATACGCCTCAAAGTAATGCGTAATGAGGCTACTTACTTTCAAGGTAACGCGCTGTTTTTTCTTGCCCGGTATCGGGAACACCCCATAAGAATGCGCCAAAGTTTCAAAGGTGGCCGTGGTGTCAAACTTCAAAAAAGGACGCTTCAACAACTGCGGACTATAAATGCGGTCAAAACCAAAATGCCGAACCCCACCGTGTTTTTCTGAATAGCCAAACAAGTACCATTTGTTGTCAAATTCCTTGATCAAAAACGGATGCAAGAACACCGCAGAAAACGTCCGCTTGCGGTAACTATAATGCACAAAACTTAGCGGAATTTGCGCTCGGCAAGCCTGCGAGAACAATTCAAAATGCGCAAAACCCCTCGAAGGTGGCGCACTCATCGTCTGCAAATAAGGCGCAGCATTCTGCCCCGGCTGCTCATACGCCTCGGCAACCGTGGCTAGCACCTTCTGCATGGCATGCCCGAATTTCTCATCTATGCGCCCAGCCCCAATACTCTGCACCAGCGCCAAAGACTCTCGTATACTCGCAATATCTTCGTCAGTCAAATCCAAATTCCCAATCCTGAAATCCGGATCCGTGTACGTATATCCTCTATGATACCGGTCATAATGTATAGGCGCATCAAAACCAACAGGCGGCAGCCTCCGCATCCTTTCAATATCCTTCGCAATGGTATTCGGCTTGGTCTCAATTTCCAAACGCTCCCAACAAGCAGCAACTATCTGCTCCAACGTCGGATACGGCCGCATCTTGTTGCGCAGCAAGCTGTCAATGACCACATATCTTTGGTAGGCGTTTTTGTTGATGGGCATGGGGTAATTCTTTTCCCTTAAACCCCACCATGCTGATAACAATACCCGTTTGATTTGGCATTGCGTGAGCATTGTGTGCCTTTCTGCGTGGTAGCGCAGCAGCGACCGTATTGCCCAGTTGTCTTGACAGCAGCAGGCGGGGGTGGTGGAGGTGCTTGTTGGGGGCTAGGTGCAGTTGGGTAGCCTGTGGGTAACGGAGTGTTTGCCGCTGGAGGCAAAGGACTGGCTATTCGTTGGGCTTTGAGCTCTTCGATTTGACGTTGAAGAAATTCAATGTCTTTTTGAAGCGTGGCGGTCTTGACCACCAATTCTTGGTTTTTTTGGTCAAGAATTTGGACCTGTGCCTTGAGGTTGCTTATTTCTATGTTGAGGGCTTCTTTGGATTGGCCGAAGGTTGCCGTGCTGATTGAAAAAGCCAGCGCGAAAAGGATGAAATAAGGCTTCATGTTGTTGATTTGAATCAAATATAAGAAATATCACAGGTTGTGATGGAACAAAGTTTAGTTCTACTCGACTTATTTTGATTTAAGTAAAAGTTATTCACTTAAAGGTAGATTGATCTAAATGAATTTTAAATTGATATTGAATTTCGGGGCATGTTTCTTAATTTATTTTTACAAAAATCTCACTAATTCTTTCTTCAATCCAACTATACCTTATAGTCTATTAAAGTATCTATCAACTTCCTTCATTCTAAAGAAGTTATTATATTTTTCATTTCCTAAATTAATAACAATCAGATTTTGTTTACATCTTGTTAATGCAGTATAAACCAATTCATCGTTAGTAAATTCTTCGCCGGCATGATTTTCTTGGTCTAAAATTAGAATAAGAGTATGACTATCCCATCCTTTAAAACTATGAGTAGTTGATAACTTGACGAGTCCGGGATTTAAGTAGAAATGTAGCTTCTTGTTTTTTCGATATTCTTCAATATCCTCTTTCACCAAGCGATACTTTTGCTGAATTTCTTTGCTTGACCTCATTAATCCTCCGTTTGCTTCAATTCCTAAAAATACTTCATAATTCATCTTCCGATTATCACAGATCCTCTGTAGTATTTCAACAGATTCAAACATCACATTTGTTCTTATGTTTTTCTTCCGGATTTGAAGATCTACTTCTCTCAGATAACGAACCTTAGAGCATAGAATAGCAATATCATTATCATGTACTCCATGTTCATTAACGAAGGTAAAATAAGCTTTTGAAATTGCTGTTATCGGATCAGAATAATCATTGATATTATAATATTTCATGATTGGTTGAGTAATAACCTCAAATATTGAGGTCTGAGTTTCTTTTATAATTTGTTGATCTAGCTCATATTTACCGTCAAAAAATTCCTTCTGAAAAAGAGTTGCAACGCGCCCAATGTCATTAGACATCCTTAATGAAGTTGTCATCGTTCTCCACCTACCACCTACCACCCCTGTGTATGGTTTTTTTGTATCAGTTTCCATGTCACGCAAGTAAATATTTTGCTTTTCATCTCCAAAAAACAAAATCTCTCCATCATCTGTTAAAAAATACTTACGAATGATCTTCACCCATTCTATTTCGAAGTCTTGAATCTCATCAATGATTATGGTTTGATACTTAATTATTTTCTGCTTTACATTTTCAAAAATGTTGACGTCTTTCCAAGAATCAAGTCCTTCCAATATAATATCATAATTTTGAACTTGCGAGCGAAAGAATCCATGATAGTTTACAATATGAAATGCTTTCCACTCATATTCTTCACGAATACGACTAATTTTATCCCTAATTAAATTTCTTAGGGAGATATTATATGTTAATACTAGGATATTTCCATTATGTCGCTTATGCGCAATCACTGCTCGTTTGGCAATTGTAAAAGTTTTTCCACATCCTGCTACTCCTGATACACGAAGTTGAATTTTAGGATCTGCCCCTATTATGGACTGTTGTTCTTTGGAATATTTAATCTCTACTCCCTGTTCCAATACATGAGTAGGTGGGCTTAAGTATCGCTTAAAAGAGCTGTATAAAGCATCATCAAAATAATAAGATGGCTTATTCATACTCCTATTAGATAATATAGCTTCAAAGTACTCCGGCGTTAATCCATCAAATCCAAAAAAGTCGAAGTGATTTATGAATTTCAAATATTTGTCATGATCTCTCTCAGTTGATTTGGATTTTACGAAGTCATTAATTTTCTGTGTTGTTGCCTTGTGAAAATACAACCCACAATTAACAATCCCCCAATGTTTGAAATCTTTAATCTTTCTATCCAAAAGGCCTTCAATATGGAGATTAAAAAGATTCTCTTTGTACCTCAAAACCTGTTGGATCGGTGAAGGTATTTTTTGTTCGCGGTTATTAAATTGATTTGTTTGAACTGTCCAGTAATATGGTCCTCGGTTATAGATATCAAGATTGTAATCTTTGACCTCAATAATGAAAACTCCAGATCCTTTGCGCATGATTACAATATCCGGCATATCCCCATTTAAAAATGGTTGAAAATAAACTTCATATTCATTAGATATATTTTGCTCCAAGAATTGTAAAAGACAAAGTTCACCTTCAGTTGGTGCAGGCCTTAAAGATTTAATTGTTGAAAAATCAGGGAATAGTTTTGCCATATCTCATTATGTATATATGAACAACGTTAAGATAAAAAGTAAACAATATCAACTTCTTGAACTATGAAAAATGAGTGAAATCAATAATATCAGTAAGCTTTTAATCATTTATTTTCTTTCGGCCATAAATCTCCGAGTGTATTAGAAACAGTTTTATTTGAACCTTTTGAATAATTTGTATTGAAATCGTTTACATAGCATTCAGTGTAATCTTCATTTTGGTTTTTTGCGTTAAATACAAATAGTAAAAATTCAATAAAACTCTCAATCTCATTAATTGCTATATCATTTAATTTTTCGTTAGACCCATGACCGGTTTTAGAATTTCTTTTTTTATTTATGTTAATCCATTTTTTAATCCGTTTATGATTGGCATCCAACCCTAGACGTACATGTAAAATACTCATAACCACAAAAAAGGAATCCAAATATGCTGACTGTTTACTTTTAGGAAACTTATATGATTGAATTTTGAATTCATCTGGACTTGGCCGATTACCGACAATTTTACCCTTAATATACCGAAGTTCTTTTACTTCTAATTGATTATCAATTAATTCAAACTCTTTCCTCACCAAAACCCTTTTATCTTTTATAATTACATACGCTTCATTCCCTTTACGCTCAAATATCTTATTTGACTTTATAAACCCTTCTAATACCTGAAATAAAACGTGAAATGCAAAATTGTAATACCTAGAACTATCAACTCCCTTACTGACTAGTTCAAAAACAAGATCTAATTGCACAACTTGAACAGCGTATTCATCACTTAAAATTGATTCATAAAGTGAATTTTTTAACTTTTCTAAATCGCAAAATATTTTTTTTAAATTATCGGCCTCTTTGATTTTTTTGTAAATCAATTCTCTGTTTTTGTTTATTCCAGTAATTACGGTTCTTTGGTAATCTATTTTTTTTATTATAAAACTCGATACCTTTTTATTTAAGAATGCTTCATAATTCCAAATTTTATTTGAAGCTGACAAGGTAATGAATTGGATACCCTGATTTAGGTTATTGAACTCTCGAAATTTCTTTAGAATTTTAATTCCTGTTAGTTCTTTGATATCATTGGCATTATCTGAATCTGTCAATCTAAGATCTAACAAAACGACATGCGGGTCAAAAATCCTGATTTTATCGATCGCTGCATCAACAATATTCATTCCCCCAGTGAAATGATCTGGTTTTTGAAAATCTCCTTCAAGAAAGTCGACTTCCACTGTTGGAAGCAACTTTTTAAAGAATGTACACCATCCCTTTTCATACTGATCATCAATAAGCAATACTTTTTTACCAGCAAAAAAAATGGTTGATTTGGTTCCTTCAATTAATTTCTCAGGTGAAAAATCTAATTGAATTTTATTTTTTGTAATCCACCATTTAAAGTAAAGTCCTGATTCAATTTCTCTCTTCAGTGTTTTCAATTCCAATCCAATTGATTTACTCCATATATATAAACTAAAATCATTGTCTAGATTATGGTGTGAATCATAATCGTTTGGAGGCTCTAATAATAACTTATTTACAATTTCGTCGTAGTTATTTTCTGATATTTCAAAGTTTGAAGCAGATAATTTCTCTGCCAAACTTAATATTTCCTCGTAGGTTTGTTTTGTTGTAAAAAAAACTCCTTTTGTAAATAATATATCGGCACGAATTATACGTGCAATTTGAGCAGGAGATTCTTCTCCTATAAATAGAATTGGGGTTTTGTGATGACACCATAATTTGGTTAACCTAATGTGATTGGCAAGTTGAATTCCACTAAACTCTAGGTAATTATCCGGCGAAAGATTGAAAGGCAACACAATTAAATCATAGCTACCATTTTCATCAAAATGATCATTTAATTGCTCGTGCGCTTCTTTATCAAAACTAAAATTCGGGTTTAAAAGAGATTGATTCGAAATACTAAAAAGAAGTATGTTTTCTTCATCGAAGTTTCTTACTAGATTTTCATTTAAGTTGTCATTATGGATTAATAAAATTCTCATAATTAAAGTTAAATAAGTTCATCGATTAAAATTGATAGTTGTTCCACCGTGCAAACTCCAAGTATTGATATACAATTTAGCAATTGTTTATTTTTGTGGTTTATCTCCCTCAAATCGTCTCCATATTTTTCATTAATTAGTAATTGACGATAATTTAATGCAACTCCTAATTTCCACTTTTCGGCATATATCAATTCAGTCAAGTGCTCCAACTGATTCTCAGCTGTTTTCTTAATAAAAGCAAGAAGTCTATTCGAATATAGATCATTAGAATTGACAATTAATTTAGAAAAGCCATTTTTACCTGAATAAACGGGTTGTCGTATACTACCACTGAATAAGATTAATTTTATTTCGTTTGATTTACATATTGAATCAATTGTGTTAAGACCTAAACCATTGAAGGCAGATTGATGTGCAATTACTAACGAATAATTTTTAATTATCTCTCCCGAACCACTATTTATTTCATTCTTAATTCTTAGGCAATCATTTTCCATTGGTATATACAATGCATCAATGGATTTGTAAAGATTTATATCTTGAGCATTTTTTTCAAATGCAAGACTCATTCTTTTGGGGCGATCATCGAGTAAAATAATTTTATTCATTACCGGGTAATAAAAAGGTTAAAATAAAAGTAAAACCATTGTTTACCTTTACAGGAGTAACTCTTGTTTTTGAATTTTTCATTTTATCATACAAATAATCAAATCTTTCCACTTCAGTAGAATCATTGTACCCCGTAATAATAGAGAAATTACATACATGTTTAAGTTCTTCTACTATAGTTGCAATTGACCCTTTTGTAGCCCCATTTTTTAAATCACTAAACTTTGAAGGCACTGAGTGTAAATGTGAAATTTTTAATTCAATATTTGCCTTCATAATTCTTGCGGAAATTTCAACATTACGATGTGATGGCCTGTCATTGATCATTTTAAAAATATATTTTAAGACTTTTCGCACTTTTGATACATTTACATAAAATTTCGGCAAAATTTCTGGAACCTTGTCCAAATCCACATCATGTTGAGGTAAAATTTCTTTAGATAATATGTGTAGAAGTACTTTTAATTCATTGTCGTTAAATCTTATTTCGTTATTAAATAATGTAATGAAATCATCAAAGTGCTTAATTGACTTACCATTATGGTTTATTGGTTTATTCGCATTATCTCTAGGTATATATTCTTTCGGGATTTTCATCTGACCCGGCATTTTTTTAGAACTTTCAGTTTGATTATCAAAATTAGCCTCACACCACAACTTTAAATCGATAGGGTATTGCCATCCCATTCTAATACCGTATGTTCCCCATGAAAAATCCCCTTCAACCTTGCCTTTTTTTGCTGGCTTTTTAAAAATAAATGGGTGAATTACATTCCAATAAAGTTCATTGTCGAACTTTTGTAAATTACTCCAATACTTATAATGAATCGTTTCATTAACTTGTGCCATTAATCCTGCGAATGAATTAAACGGAATGTCAATCGGGTGAGTTAAAAATTTGACAGGTGAATTTTGCAAGGTGAATTTTATCAAAAAATTCTGAACTGCTTTCGGATCATGAATAGCTAATCCCTTTTCTTCGGACTTATCTGCATCAACTTTATATGAATTCATATATTCAGAAAATGCTTCAAAAATGTGGTGTCTTTCCAAAGGACTGATATTTTTCTCAGCTAATATTTGTCTTAGGAAATTAATATTTAATTGTAATTCAGAAAGTTGTTTCTTTTCATTTCCTTGCTTATAATTCAACCGATTAATTATCGCAAGATTTTCATTTATTGTATTGTCTAAATCTGAATCAGACAATTCAATAAAATCAAAAATATCTGCTTCGTTTAAGCTAAAGGAGCTGGTGATTTTATACTTCCTATCTTTTATTTTTTCATCATATATACTCCTAGCTATATTGATATTACCAATCTTACATATTGTAGCGATTTTCTCCATAAATGAAGTCATACTATTTTGAAACAAATCGTTGTATCGGTTTGCAAGTTTAGAATATAAAGGGTCATCTTTACCTCTAACCATTGCGAGAAAATTCAATTTACCTTTTAGTGTATTTTGAAAATACGTTTCATTCATTTTATCCAAAGAAACGTTGGTGAATTGAAGATTCTTTTTTCTATCATTTACAAAATAACTTAAGGCTTTTTTTAAACCATATTGTTCTATATAGTAAAGGTACATCCTCAATTCTTTAATGTAAACGCGAGATACATTAGTTCCCTTGTTAACTGTAATTCCTGTTACAACTTGCCTCTCTCCTTGATTTTGCAGTCTAATTTTAGATTCATTTATAACCAACCCTTCACTTTGTATTAGCCAATTCAATTTACTAATGAATTTTCCATGGAAGACATGCTGATTTGATGAGAAAGTGATGTCATCAGCATAACGGGAGTAATTTAAAGAAAACTCTTTTGCTAATCGATTTAATTTATCATCCAATCTTTTACAAATAATGTTGGTCAATACTGGTGAGGCAGGACTTCCTTGCGGCAGGACTTGGCTACCATTTATTTTACAGGTTGTTAAAATAGATATCCAATAAGCAATTTCTTCCTTTTCTTTTGTTGAATTTAAATTAAACGGCTCTTTATAAAGTGCTGTTTTGATACGATTATAATCAAAGGAATAAAAAAAATCTTTTAAATCAACATTATATACATACCCTTTATTTGTGTGCATTTTTGCATTATCCACAATACTTTTATTTTCGATAAATGCAAAAGCATTTGGATGAGGTATGTAAACAGATCTCAGTAGAACATCTATGCATTTAAGGACGATTTTTAAATCAGCGTTTGGAGAATGAATTTTTCGATAACCTCCAGTCTTTTTGGGAATTTCACTAATTTGATATAAGTTATTTAAGGTTTCATCATTGTCTTTTTTCAAATTAGATAAATAGAACTTTAACCTGTTGATGGTGATTGGTTTTAGATCCTCTGTTTGTTCAATATCTTCCTCTGTTGGTTCAATATTTTTTTCAAATGAGTTGCTAAAAAAACCCTTCTTTATTTCATTGAGCAATTGAATAAAATCACTAGTAGATTCCAACGAGTAGAATTCTCTATTAATTAAATCATATGGAAAATCTTTTTTCATTCAATTATTTAAAAAAAACTACGTGACTTCTGATTCTTAAGCGCTTGCGACGCAGTCAAGCAAGAATCAGTCTTGCTCAGATTTACTGCTCTCTTAAAGACATTGAACTAACAAATCTTTGTGTTAAACGAAATAAACCAATCAAACAGTTTATGTTCAATAGATTTGCTAGCTAGAACATTTATTTTCTGGTAAAAAATACCCTATGTTCGGAGTTCAATACTTGAAGTCACGTAGTATATTATGTTTTATCAAATTTAATAATCTTTTGTGCAATCAATCTGCACTCGCCAAAATTTACAATCGAACCCAACAATTTACATTCATCCGATCAATGATGCGTTCTGCATTTGTTCTGTAATAAACACTTCCATAGTTTTATTCTTTTAATTCGATACAAAGTTACAGTTGTGCTGTGCAATATATCTGCATAGAATAATTATCTTTGAAATGATTTAAATCTTGAACGATGTCAATTACAAAAAATGCACTACTACGTTATCTAACACTTGATCGCTGCTTTCGAAATTCAGGAAGATCATACAATTTCGATGATCTTTTATCTGCAGTTAATGCAGCTTTAATTGAGGATGATCCTACAAGTAGTGGCATAAATATTAGACAACTCCGTTCTGATATTCAGTTTATGCGTAGTGAAGTTGGTTACGCTGCACCTATTGTAAGCGAGATTTATAGTGGTAAAAAACATGCCTATTTTTACAGTGACCCGACGTTTTCCATAAACAATAGCCCTTTAAATTCAACCGAAGCTGAACAATTAAAGAGTGCATTAACTTTAATGAATCGTTTTCAAGGGAATCCTGGATTTGAATGGCTATCAGAGATGTCTGTTATTCTAAAAGATACCTTTCATTTAAAAAGCAATGATAAAAAAGTCATTTCATTCGAAGGCAATATCGACTACACTGGCCATGAGTTTATTACTCCCATCTTTAATGCTATTGTAAATAAACGTGTTTTACAAATCAATTACACTCCATTTGGGAAAGTGGCTCAAGAACTTAATTTTCATCCTTATCATTTAAAACAATTTAATAATCGATGGTTTGTTTTTGGACTTAATCAGAATTTAGAGGTTTCTACCTGGAATCTAGCGCTCGATAGAATTGAATCTTTGATTGAAATTCACGAAGAATATATTGAAGATGATACTGATTGGGATTATTATTTTTCTGAAATTATTGGGGTATCCAAACCCTATCAAGTTGAAGAAAATGAAGTTCAACTTTTATTTTCTGAAAAACAAGCTCCATACATCTTGACTAAACCTATTCATGAAACACAAAAGGTTTATGAACACAAAAATGGATTATTAGTCAAAATTAAAGTAATCCCAAACTTTGAACTAGAACAGTTAATATTATCATTTGGAGAAGGTGTTTCGGTTTTAGCTCCTTCATTTCTCGCCGAAAGAATTCAATTTAGATTAACTTCTGCGCTCGCTCGTTACGAGAAAAAATAAAAATAATTTTGCTGTGCAGATACACTGCACATGTTAGCGCCAACTTTGTATCGCAAATCAGCGATATGAAAATAAAGACTCTACTACTTGCACTTTCTTTGAGTTTACTCAACTGGATTTTGGTTTATTTCCTCATTGAGGAAATCACGATCTATAAGTATTTGCTCATTGAAGCAATTACAGCTATAAGCACCCTAGTTTATGAATACGAGAAGAAAAAAATACAACCTAAAAAAGTTTGAACTGACACAACACCAGATTGTCATGAGGGCTGTACGTAATTCTCAGAAAGAACAAGGGATTTTTGACGGCCGTTACAGGACAAAAACTGTTGTACCAAAAAATAAGTTTACCAGAAAAATTAAACACAAGAATAACCAAAATTAGAAAACATGGTCATAAATCAATTATACAAAAAGTACTTTCAGAAGTCAAAGTTATTCTTGTATCCGCTATTAGGTTTTGAGCGTGGAACTATTGCTCCTATTCAAACCTATATGTCTTTTGATGGGAAGTATAAAATTGATGACAGGAAATTAGTTCTTGTTTATGACCCGGAGTTAGCAGCTGATTTTGAGGCTTTTAAAACGAGTAGGTTATTGAAACACAAACTATTAATTGATAACTTTGAAGATGATGATAAAAATCAAGTTTTTATCTTTGATTTTTCCTCTTTTGCGAGTGAATGGGACTTGATTTCAGCTGGAAAATACAGCCAAATCTCCATTGAATCAAAAAGGAAAATATTAAAACAACAAGAGGCAAATAGTGGCAATTACATATATATGCATAGTTATCTATTCCCGAAAAAATGGTTTGGCAGATATGCTGAATTATTAGATGTCAAAGAAGATTTTTTAATCAGTGTAGGTGAACTAATTGACAAACCTAATTTTGGAAAAGAAGCTTTTCAACCGAAAGTCAAACCACAAATTAAACCTATCATGAACAAACCAACAGTAAAACATGTCCAATTCATTTGCCCGCGTTGCAACGGGACAGGACGCCTTCCGCAATACAATCATATTCAAAATGGTGTATGCTTCAAATGTGGAGGTACACAGGTAATTACAAAATTATTAGCAGCTTAAAAACAATCCTATGCAAATCACAGCCAAATTAATTCAAGTACAAGTCATTCAAACCGGACAAGGTAAAAACGGCGAATGGCGCAAGCAAGACCTCATCGTTGAAACCGATGGGCAATTCCCTAAAAAAATCTGTATCGCACTTTGGGGCGACAAAATTACCGACGCCAACTTGCAAGTCGGCCAAATCTATCGCTATGACGTAGATATCGAAAGCCGTGAATTCTCAGGACGCTGGTATACAGATATCAAAGCATGGCGTGTTGAAAGTCAGAGTTCCGTACAACCTAGCAATTTACCCAGTGGCCCACCTTCTGCTTTGCCGCCATTGGACCTGACTGATGACGATGATGATGGAAGTGGATTGCCCTTCTGATTTATTATAGTGTAGCGCCTATAACAAATTCTCTACCCCTTTATAAAACACCCTAAAATCATCATGGGTGTCTTTTGTAAATATGGTGCTTATCTGAATTTTTCTATCTGAAAACCAATGTTCGGTTTTCATTTATCCAACTTTAATAACTGATTTTTAAAATCAAACATCAATCTAAAATTATTAAAAAAATCGAAGCCAATAATCCCGTGTATATGATTTGACTCAAGCATGGCCTCCATTCTGATTGGCAGGTTTCCATACAACACATTCAAATTATGTTGTCCAAATTGTGTGGGAATCTCAAAACAAAAAGTCTCAAAAGTACCTATACCAGGGTAAAAATCTGAAATTGTTGATTGTGGTACAAGATGTTTTGTTATATCTGAATTCAAATAAGATATTTTGGCCCCTGAATCTAGAAAAAAACGTAATTTCTGACCAAAAACATGAAATTCTAAGACCGGAATGCCCGCTAACTGAGAAAATGACATAGAATCTCC
>Ga0194116_10005654_pt1 | contig 13669 bp, 15 predicted proteins | sample TA2MahsurfametaG_4_FD_148617 | JGI IMG/M metagenome (GOLD analysis project Ga0194116, IMG submission 148617) | Freshwater microbial communities from Lake Tanganyika, Tanzania - TA2015008 Mahale S9 surface | ecosystem: Environmental > Aquatic > Freshwater > Lake | place: Tanzania: Lake... | reverse complement strand
CTGGCGGGTGAGGGTCTCGCGGCGTTCATGCCACTCTTCTGCGGTGATCGCGAAGCGCATGTGGTCTTCCCAGACGCCGTTGATCTCGAGAAATCGCTCAGACAAACCCTCGTAGCGCAGATTCAGTTTTTCGACGACCCGTTTGCTGTTGGTGTTGCGCGGAATGATGCAGACCTCGAGCCGGTGCAGTTTCAGATCGTCGAAAGCAAACTGCATGATCGCCGTGACACCTTCGACCACATAGCAGTTGCCCGCGTGTTTGCGATCGATCCAATAACCGATCGTGCCCGTCTGGATCGCGCCGCGCACGACATTGTTGATGTTGACTTCACCGACAAGAAAATTGTTGAGGAACAACCCGAGCGCATAGGCCGAGCCGTTCTGTCGCTCGCGATCGCGCGCCACGCATCTTCGCTCGAAAGCGTCGCGATCGGTGGCGGGGTCGGCCAAAAACTCAGACCGACGCGGCTCCCAAACGGTCAGCCACTCGACATTGCGCAGGCGCACCTCGCTCCATGCTTCGAAATCGTGCGCGACGAGGGGTCGAAGCATCACCCGTGCGCCATACAAACGCGGTGGTGCGACCGGAGCGCCGGCCGGGTGTACGAACCGTTTCGGAGAAGATGAAAGATGACTCACGAAAAATTCTTTCTCATTTCAGAGATTAGACCATCAAGAAGATTGTGCTGGCTGACGACAATTTCAGAAATCTGAAGGCGTCGCAAGATCGCGACGAGCACGCAACATCCACCGACGATGATGTCGGCGCGATCGCGGGGTAACCCGGGGTTGTGCACGCGGTCGGCCAGCGCTTCGGTGGCCAGCGTTCTAAAAACATCTTCTACGGCGTCGCGCCCGAGGCGCAATGCGTGCAGCGCATCGGGGTCGAAAACTCGCTGGCCGACCTCGACCGCGCCGACGGTGACGATCGTGCCCGCCACACCAATCACGCGATCAACAGCGCGAATTCGCGGGCAATTGTGCGCCACATCGTCGACCGCATCGGAAACCATAGAAATCGCGTTCGTCAACTCTTCGGGTCGCGGCGGGTCACGATGCAGTTCCGATTCGGTGACGGTGACGGCGCCAAAAGGCAAACTCACCGAAAACTCGAGACCCTCGGTGCCGACCATCAGTTCGGTCGAAGCACCACCGATATCGACGACGAGGGTCGGCGTTTTCTCGGCGAACGCACCGGTCGCACCGCTAAACGACAGCGCGCCCTCGGTCTGACCTGAAATCAACTCTGGTTCGGCGCCGAGAATCTTTTGGGCAGCCGAAAAAAAGTCGCCAGTGTTCTTTGCCTTTCGACACGCCGCCGTGGCGACTGTACGCACCTGGGTGACATCATTTTTTGAAATCAGGCTTTGATATTCACCGAGACATTGCAGGGTTCGCTCGATCGACTCGGCGCTCAACGAACCGGTCTTGCCGAGATCTTTGCCGAGTCGGGTCGTGGTCACGACTCGATGCACGGTGGTTCCGTTCGGGTCGGCGATCAACAAGTTCGTCGAGTTGCTGCCGATGTCGATCGCCGCGAAGTTCTTGCCCATCATCAGAGCAGACTAGTTATGGTCGTCGTTCCTGCCGAAGTCGCTTGTCGACCCACTCGCCGACTACATCGGTCTTGTTCACCAACCAATTGGCGTAGTGGGCGTGCAAACATTTCACCCCGACCCGGGTGCCGGCGACGCCACCATCGGGTCGCGGGCCCGTATGGCTCGGCGATATCGCGCTGTCGCGTTCATTGGCGTATCTCTCGTGGGTGAGGCGCAACGCTTCGGGGTCGACCTCTCTTTCGGCCTGAGCGATGCAACCGGCAGACTCGAGGCGACTCACCGCGATGTGCTCCTCGACGCCGACCAACCAATATCGTGTCGGCATCGGTGTGCCGTCGAACAACAACGGGGCATTCTTGACAACGACGATGTCGCCGTTCGAGTCGCGCAGAGCGACTTCAAATTCGCCCTGGGGTTTGCGACCCAGCAGTTCGGTGACGCGGGCGATATCTTGCGCAGTCGGCCTTGTCATTAGCGGGTCATTGGCTTCGTCATCGGCTGAGCAACTCCGTCAGCGCGCCAAGATCTTCGGTCGTGTCGAGATCTTGCGCCGACCCCTCGCATTCGATCTCTTCGACCAACTCGCGATGCGACTTGAACAGAGTTCGCGCCCCTTCATCGCCACTAGTCGGCAACAACGGCCAGATCTCGGCGTGCAGTCGAACCGGATTTCCGCGAACACCGTTGTATGTTGCGACCGCGAGCGGGGCGTTCGAGGCGCCAACTCCTTGCCAGGCCGACGAAAGAATCGCCGGTTGATCGGCCAAGCCGACCACGACCGCATCGGCGCCAAGTTGCCGGGCTTTCGCGATGCCGCATTGCAGACTTGAGGCCATGCCGAGTCGCCAATCTGGGTTGTGCACCACAGTGATGACGCGCACCATTTCGTCGAAGGCCGCAATTTGATCTGCCAAGTCGACTGAGCCCGTAATGACAATCACTTGTTTGAAGTTGGCCTCGATCGCGTGTTGCAGCGACCAGGCAAAAATGCTTCGACCGTGAATAGTCGTGAGCAATTTGTGCTCGGCGCCCGAAAACCTCGAACCACCGCCTGCGGCCAGCAGAATCGCAGTTGCGGTTTGACTATCTTTTTGCGCGGCGACCACTACCGAAGAGAGTACTTGGGGCAATCTTGAGCACGATGCACAAACGCGTGATGGTTTCGAGCGTCGGTGAAAAGTGACCATTCTCGATGCGGTTGACGGTTTTTCTCTCGATACCCGCACGTTGGGCGAGCTCGTCTTGACTTAACTCGAGTTTGATTCGTTGCTTGCGCAATTGACGCGCGACAAGTTTTCGCTGGGCAGCACACTTTTTCGCCAAAAATTTCTTGGATATCACCATGCGCTGATTTTAACCAAGCGGGTTTCAGACGGGATTTTGTTCGGCTACCCTGTTACACGGCTCCTTTAGTTTGATGCCAACCCTCCCCATTATGAACCCCCAAGTTTCGTATTGTCGCAAATCCGTCGTGCTCGGCGTTCGCGTCGTTTTGGGTGTGCTGGTGCTCTTGTTCGGGCTCTGTTTTGATCGTGGCCCTTTTTCCGTCGAGCCGGTCGCGGCCAAGCCGATGCCGGCGATCGAATCGGCATGGGTTGCCAGGCAGGCACAATTGGCGCTCGAGGCCTTGAAGTCGGCCGATCAAATTAGTCCGCGCGAACAACGCGATGTCGCCGCAAGATGGCTGAAAAACATCGCGATCATCGTCGCCGAGCATCTTGAAATCGACGCCGCAGCTTTGGAGCGAGCCTGGTCAGACGCCGGTATCGAGCGTCAACGGGTGTTGTTCGCGGCGCTGACCCAAATGGGGGTGCCATATCAAACGAATGCCGACGAACCCGGCACCGCTCTCGATTGTTCGGCGTTGATCAAGTTCGCGTGGAACAGCGTCGGCTTGGCGATGCCGCGCGGTTCGCACCAGCAATACTCGTTCAGTGAACGGGTGCGAAGCGACGAGGTGAAGGTGGGCGACTTGGCCTGGTATCCCGGTCATATTTCGATGTCGTTGGGCGTCGAGAACGTCGTCATTCAGGCCCCGCGAAACGGCCGAAGCGTCGAGGTGCACAAGATCGATGAGACGCGCGTCAAATGGATGCGCTGGGTCGACCCGAATCCGTAACTTTTCGGCAGAAACTATCTGTGAATTGGTCCGCATGTGTTGGCCAACGAGGGTACATCGCGACCCACACGCTTGCCGATGATCTCGGCACAAATTGAAATCGCCGTTTCTTCGGGCGTGCGCGAACCGATATCGAGACCGATCGGAGACATCAGTCGCGCCAGGTCGGTCGGCTTTGTGATGCCGACCTCAGCGAGGCGTTCGAGACGTTTGGCGTGCGTCTTGCGACTGCCCATCACGCCGATGTAGCCAACCGAAGTCGCGAGCGCACCTTGAATTGCCGGCACATCAAATTTTGGATCATGAGTGAGAATGCAAACTGCGTCGCGCGCGCCAAGGTCGGGGCCGCGTTCTGCGAGCACCGGCATCGGCCAAGTGACCACGACTTCATCAGCCATCGGAAACCTGCGCTTGGTGGCGAACATCTCGCGAGCATCGCAGACAGTCACGTAATAGCCGAGAACTTTCGCCACGCGGGCGAGTGCGGCGGTGAAGTCGACCGCACCGAAAATGATCATTTGTGGCGGTGGCGAAAACGATTCGACAAAAACCCGCACCGTGGGGGTGTCGACCAGATCTTCTGGTGTGACCTGACCCGACGGGCCATAACTTCGCACGCTCGTGCGACCCGCCTCGAGTTCACCGAGTGCATCGCGTGCGGCGACGCGGTCGAGTTCTTCGTCGCCCAAAGTTCCGAGGGTCGGAAATCTCCTTTGATCGGGTGAAACCAAAAGCGTCGAGCCGGTGTTTGGCCCGTCGATCACGGTGAGCAGCACGGTCGGTTTGTTGCCGCGAATTCGATCGGCGAGCGCTGCGTAGATCATCTCTCGGAGATCACCAATTCAGGGGCTGAATGAACAGATGTACGACGCCACCGCAGGTCAACCCGACGGCGAACGCCTCGTCGTCTGAATAGCCGAACTTGACGATTCGACCCGAACTGCTCGAATTCAGAATCTCGAGAGCCTCTGTGACGACGGCACCCTCGACGCAACCACCCGAAACGGAACCGCAAACCTCGCCATCTTCGTTCACCGCCATCGCCGCACCGGGATCACGCGGCCCCGAGCCGTCGATGTCGATCACTCGTGCCAAGGCGATGCGCTTGTTTTGCGCCCGCCAACGGTCGATGTCGTCCAAAACCTCACGCATGACTGGCCGCCTTTCGCAAACTGTTCGACTCGCGCGAGATGACCTCGGTCAATTCGCGCAGCGCCTCGAGCGAGTGCCCTTCGACGAAATCATCAATGTACGGCATCGCCGCGGCCATGCCACGCGCCAGAGGTGCATAATCCGGGCTCACTTTCAGCGGGTTCACCCAGATCACCCTGAACGCCACTCGCTTGAGGCGCGCCATCTGCGCGGCCAGAGCCTGCGGGTCGCCGCGGTCCCAACCGTCGGAGAGAATCACAAAAATCGCCCCGCGGGCCATGCCGCCGACACCCCAGTTGTCGTTGAAATTCTGCAGACACTCGCCGAGTCGGGTTCCGCCACTCCAATCCGAAACTTGGGCCGAGGTTCGGGCGAGGGCACGGTCTGGATCACGATTGGCGAGTTCCTTCGTGATGCGCGTCAGTCGGGTACCGAGAGTGAAGGCCTCGACCCTTTGGCGACCGACCACGGCGGCATGCATGAATCGCAACAAGGCGCGCGCGTAGGGCTCCATCGAACCCGAGACATCGAGCAGAACCACGAGCCGTCGAAGTCTGGTGCTCGGCTCGCGCCAAAACCGCTCGATCGGTTCTCGGTCGTTTTGCAACGCCGCACGCATGGTTCGCCGAATATCTTGGCGCCCGCCGGAGCGATTGGATTGTTGAAGCCGCAGTGATCGTTTCGGTGGGCCCGCCAAACGCAGACTCGTCATGAACTGTTCGGCTTCTCGCAGTTCGCTTTCGGAGTATGCGGCAAAATCTTTGTCGCGAAGTGTCTCGATGCTCGAAAATCGCAGGGTGATCGTGTTCTCATCGTCGATGGCGTCGGCATTTGTTTCGTCGCTTTGTTCATCGTCGCTGTCGACAAGCAATGTCACCGATTCGGTTTCTTGAATCTGTGCGACCTGTTCGACTTGGATCAGTTGCTCCCAGAAAATGGCGAATACGCGATCAAAAATCGGGGTGTCCTCGTGGCGGCGGATCAATGTCGAATATGCGGCCCAATAGACATCGTCTCGATTTTCGAGACCGACATGGCTCAACGCACCGACAAAAACGATCACCGAGTCGAGAGGCACATCGACGCCCGCGCCACGCAGAATGCGGGCGAAAGTCACCGCCATTTTGTGGGCAGGTGACGAGGTCGACATCAGTTGCTGTACAAGCCTCGTTCGAAGGCTTGCTTGACGAGGTTGGCCACACCGTTGTCACGCACGCGATCGTGGTCTTCACGGTATTTGAGCACGGTACCGAGCGTGGCTTGCACGACCGATTCGTCGAGTTCGCCGACACCGAGGCGACCGAGGGCGGTGGCCCAGTCGATCGTTTCGGCGACGCCGGGCGGCTTGTACAACTGCATCTTGCGCAACGCCTCCACCGCCCCTGCGACCTGTTTGGCCAGGGTTTCGGCAACCTGGGGCACGCGCCGTTTGACGATTTCAACTTCTCGATCGAAGTTCGGGTGTTCGACCCAGTGGTACAAGCATCGGCGCTTCAATGCATCGTGCACATCGCGGGTGCGATTTGAGGTCAACACGACCAGCGGCGGTGTGGTTGCCTTGTAGCTTCCGAGTTCGGGGATCGTGATCTGGAAATCGGACAAAACCTCGAGCAAATATGCCTCAAACTCGTCGTCGGCACGGTCAATTTCGTCGATCAACAGCACCGGCGAAACACCCGATTTCTGGTCGATGGCCTGCAACAGCGCGCGACGAATCAGAAATTTTTCGCTGTATAACTGACCTTCGAGTTTGTCGGCACCCAGCGCCGTGGCTTCGCCCGTGGCCTCGACGGTGCGCAAGTGCAACAACTGACGCGAGTAGTCCCAGTCATACATCGCTTGGGCCGCGTCGATTCCTTCGTAGCACTGCAGGCGGATCAATTGACTTTGTCTGATTTTTGCCAAAACCTTTGCCAGTTCAGTTTTCCCGACGCCCGCTTCACCCTCGAGCAACAACGGGCGATTCAGCGAGACCGCCAAGAAAACCGCGGTGGCCAAACCGTCGCTGGCCAGATAATTCTGCTCGTCGAGCGCACTGCGAACATCGGCGACAGACTGCAAACTCATGGTGTCAGGCTAGAGCGCAAACCATCGAAGTTTACGAGTTGAAACCCAGACCGAGCCTGTCGAGCAGTCGAAGCCAAAGGTTGCGCTTGCCGGTGCGGTCTTCGAAGTCGAGCGACCAACGGGTGACCTGAATGCCGATGAACCTGAACGGTTCTGGCGGAAACGCCCGCGGCTTTGTCTTCACAAAATTCGTTCGGGTCGCGCGCGTGTCGCTGCGCGCGAGCAGATCGAGCATCACTTCACCACCGAATCGCGATGACGCCACACCAAGTCCCGTATAACCGAGCGCATAGGCGACGCGCTTGTCATAGTGGGTTCCCCAGAAAACGCTGAAGCGCGCGCAGGTGTCGATCGCCGCGCCCCACATGTGCGAAAACTTGATGCCTTCGAGTTGGGGAAACGTCGTGAAGAACTGGCTGGAGAGCATCGCCCATGTTTCGGGTCGTGACTCGAGTTCCTTGTCCATTCTTCCGCCGAAGTAGTAGATCGCGTCGTAACCACCCCAGAGAATCCTGTTGTCCGCGGTCAACCTGAAGTAGTGAAATTGGTTCGAGCAGTCGGCCAAACCCTGGCGATTGCGCCAACCGACGCTTTCAAGTTGTTGGGTCGTCAACGGTTCGGTGACGAGACAATAGTCGTACACGGGCGCGATGTATCTGTGCATTTGTCGCAGAAGTGGCGAGAAAGTGTTCGTTGCCAAGGCGACATGATTTGCCTTGATTTTTGCCAAGGGCGTTTTGATTTCGATCTTCTTCTTGGTGTCGTTCAGATCCAGCGCCCGCGTGTCTTCGTAAATTCGCACGCCCATGCTTTGCGCCACGCGCTTCAAACCCCAGGCGAGACGAGCCGGGTCGACCAGCGCCGAAGAGCCTTTCGTCCACATGCCGCCCATGAAAACCGGCGAATGCACCTCGTTGCGTATCGCTTCACGATCCAACCACACGACATCGTGCCCCAAATCTCGAAGTTGGGCGAAGTCTTCGCGAAGTTCGTGGATGTAATTTTCGGTGTGCCAACTGCTCGCCACTTCGATCGCGCCGTTGCGCTCGAAGTCGCAATCGATGTTGTATTCGCGGATCACTTTTTCGATTTCGGCAAAGTTCTCGCGGCCGAGTTGTTCGAGAATCGCCACCTCGTCGGGAAACCTCTCTTGGGCGTTGGCGATGCCGTGGGTCAGGGAATAATCCATGAATCCGCCGTTGCGACTGCTGGCGCCCGAGCCGATCTCGTGCGATTCGATCAATACGACGTCGCGATTCGCGTCGCGTTGTTTGGCGATGATCGCCGTCCACAGTCCGGTGAACCCGCCGCCGATCACGCACAAGTCGCAGTCTTCGTCGTGCACTGCAGTGGGGTTCGAGTCGGGTTCGTCGACGTCGTCTAGCCAATACGGAAAAGTCTCCGCGTCGGCTATCGCATCAAGGTAACGCTCACTCGACCGCGGCGAAGTTGCCGATCGGTCCATTGCTTCTCACCACCTAACTCGGCTAATTCTATGGGTCGCAGAACTAGCCTTAGGGCAATGGATTTGGGGCTGAGCGGTCGCACCGCCGCCGTGGCGGCGGGTTCGGCGGGTCTCGGCTTTGCCACCGCGCAGGCTCTGGCCAACGATGGTGTGCGAGTCGTAATTTGTGGACGAGACGCCAAGCGCGCCGAGGACGCCGCAAAAAAGATCGGCAATTCATGTGTCGGTATTTCATGTGACGTGTCGTCTGTCGCGGGTGGCGAGAGTTTCGTCAACCGTGCCGCCGGAATTCTCGGCAAACTCGACATTTTGGTTTTGAACAGCGGCGGCCCGCCGGCCGGCAATTTCGCGGGCACCGATGTAGCCGGTTACGACAAGGCGTTGGCAAACGGACTGATGTCGATGATCGCGATGACAAAACTTGCAGTTCCGCAAATGCAACAACGCAAGTGGGGAAGAGTCGTGGCGATCACCTCGATCGCGGTGCGACAACCGATCGCGAATTTGATTCTGTCAAACACGGCGCGAGCAGGTTTGACGGGTTTCTTGAAAACCGTGGCTCGAGAGGTCGCTGGCGACGGTGTCACCATCAATACGGTCCAGCCCGGCACGCACGACACCGAACGAATCAGGCAGCTCTACGGGGCGACGCCCGACGCCAAGGCGCTCGATATTCCCGCGGGTTTCGTCGGTGACCCGAAAGACTTCGGCAGTGTCGTCGCCTTTTTGTGCGGGGAGCCGGCCAAGTACATCACGGGTGCGAACCTGCAGGTCGACGGTGGCGCGTATCAGGGCTTGATCTGATGCTGCAGCACGTCGTAGCGATCACCTGGAACGACCAGGTGCCCGCCAATTACGCCGAAACAATCACAAAAGTGCTGCACGAAATGGTGAAGCAAATTCCCACCGTGCGCAGTTATCGCTGCGGTCCAGATTTGGGCGTGTCGGCTGCGACCAACGCCAATTACGCCGAAACAATCACAAAAGTGCTGCACGAAATGGTGAAGCAAATTCCCACCGTGCGCAGTTATCGCTGCGGTCCAGATTTGGGCGTGTCGGCTGCGACCAACGCCAATTACTTGATCGCCGCGACTTTCGACGACGTCGCGGGTTGGCGCGTGTATGACGAGAGTCCGTTGCACAACGAGATTCGTGCCGAATACTTCAAGCCATATATCGCGACCCGTTCGGCCGCGCAGATCGAGTTCTAGCGCGACCTACTTCGAGGCGTCTTCAAGCGCCCGACGCACCAAGACACTCGCCAAATGTTTGCGATATTCGGTTGATGCGTTCAGATCGCTCTGCGGGTCGGCCTCGTTCGACGCCAATGCCGCGGCGTCGCCAACCGACGCGCCTTTGGCCAGGGCATCAGCAACGCTGGTGGCCAAAATCGGTGTCGAACCCATGTTCACGAGCGCGACCCCGGCTTCATTCTTGCGTCGCCACGCCGCCACGCCGACGATCGCCCAGTCTTGGGCGCGACGGTTGAACTTTTGAAAGCCCCAACCCGCACCCTGCATCTTCGGCACGCGAATCTCGACCAACATTTCATCGGCGGCGAGGTCGCTTTCGAGGAAACCCTTGTAAAAGTTCGCGGCGGCGATTTCGCGCTGCCCCTTTGGTCCCTGCACGACATAAGTCGCGCCGAGCGCCAAAGTTGTCGCGGGTAGATCGCTCGCAGGGTCGGCATGCGCAATCGAGCCACCGATCGTGCCACGGTGTCGCACTTGGGCGTCACCCACATGGCCCGCGGCATGGCTCAGCAACGGCGCGTGCTCATGCAGAACTTTCGATGTTTCGACATCCATGTGTCGGGTCAAGGCACCAATCGCGATGTGTTTACCGGCATCTTTGATGTAAGAAAGATCTTTCACGCGCCCGATATCGATCAACATCGCCGGTTGAGCAAGTCGCAATTTCATCAGCGGCAACAAACTGTGACCGCCCGCGAGGAATTTCGCGTCGCTGCCATATTGACTCACGAGCGAGATCGCCTCGGCGGCCGAAGACGCCCGCTTGTAGTCGAATGCTGCTGGAATCATTTCTTACCTCCACGGGCTGCTTGAATCGTTTTCCACACCGTCTGCGGCGATGCCGGCATCGCCATTGATTTGACGCCCAAACCCGACAGAGCATCGATGATCGCGTTGATCACCGTCGGCGCGGCACCGATCGTGCCCGCTTCACCGATGCCCTTTACGCCGAGTTGGTTGGTCGGTGACGGCGTCGTCGTGTGAGCCGTCGTGATTGGCGGCACGTCGCAGGCTGCTGGCACCAGATATTCGGCGAGCGTCGAAGTCTTCAGGTTGCCGTCGCCGTCATAGACGGCCTCTTCGAACAACGCCTGGGCGATACCTTGCACCACGCCACCGTGCACCTGGCCTTCGACGATCAGTGGATTGATTTGAATTCCGCAATCGTCGACCGCGATGTACTTCAGAATTTCCACGGCGCCGGTTTCGGCGTCGACCTCGACGACGCACATGTGCGTGCCGAACGGCCACGAAAAGTTCGGTGGATCATACGAGACCTGGGCCTCGAGGTTGGGTTCGCAGCCTTCGGGCAGGTTGTGTGCGGTGAACGCACCGAAGGCGATTGCCGCGAGCGGCAATGCGCGGTCGGGCGAGCCTTTCACGCTGAAAGTTCCACCCACGAACTGCAGGTCTTCGGCGGCGCATTCAAGTTGGTGCGCGGCGATCGTCTTGGCTTTCTCGATCACTCTGTCGCACGCCATGGCGATCGCCACACCGCCCACGGGCAAACTTCGCGAGCCGTAGGTGTCGAGACCGAGCGCCGAAATCGCCGTGTCGCTGTGCAGTACGTCGACATCCTCGGGTGCGACGCCGAGTTTTTCTGCGGCGATCATCGACCAACTGGTTTCGTGTCCTTGACCGTGCGGCGATGAGCCGGTGATGACCTGCACCTTGTTTGTCGGCAAAACGCGAACCGTCGCGGTCTCCCAACCCCCGGCGCTGTAGTTGAGCGACGCCAGCACTCGCGAAGGCGCCAGGCCGCACATTTCGAAATATGAGGTCATCCCGACGCCGAGCAGTTTCGTCGCGCCCGGCACGTTCTGTTTCTTCTGTTGCTTCCGCACGCCCGCAAGATCGGTGAGTTTCGCCGCTTTTTCGGCGGCGGTCAGATGATCGCCCGAGTCGTAGACCAAGCCGCTGAACGCCGTGTACGGATATTGCTCTTTCTTGATGTAATTGCGTTTGCGCAATTCGAACGAATCGATCTTCATTTCGCGAGCCAACGCCTCGATTGCGGATTCGATCGCAAATGTCGCTTCGGGTCGCCCCGCACCGCGATACGCGTCTGTCGGCGTCAGGTTGGTGAACACCGAGGTGCAACTGAAGTCGTAGGCCTTTGGAATGTCGTAGACGCCCCCATATAAAAATGCCCCGAGAAGCGGTACACCCGGGGTCACGAGTTGCAGGTAAGCACCCATGTCACCGATGATGCGCACGCGTATCGCGGTGATTTTTCCGTTTTCGTCGGCGGCCAATTCGATGTGTTGTATCTGACCTCGTCCTTGAATCGTGGCTTGGGCGTTCTCAGACCTTTCTTCGACCCACCGCACCGGGGTGTTGTGCTTGCGTGCGAGGGCCATGCACAAGAGTTCCTCGGCATACACGTTCAACTTCGAACCGAATCCGCCGCCCACGCTCGGGGCGATCACGCGCACCTGATGCTCGGGAATTCCGAGAGTGAGCGCCGTCATCACCTTGAGAATGTGCGGAATCTGCGTCGCTGAATACAGAGTTATGTCGCCACCGAATGGTTGCGGCACCGCGGCGATTGCGCGCGGTTCCATAGCCATCGGTATCAGGCGTTGCTGTACATATCTTTCTTTGACTTTGTACTTCGCTTTTTTGAACGCCTCCTCGACGCATCCCGGCGTGTCTTCAACCAACAACGGCCAGGTGTAGCTCTTGTTGGTGCCGAGGTCGTTGTGAATGATGTTCTTGTCGCTCAGCGCGTCTTCGAGATCGACCACGGCTTGAAGCGGTTCATAGTCGACATCGATCGCGTCGAGCGCGTCGCGCGAAGCAGTCTCGTTCGTCGCCAACACGGCGGCGACGCCGTCGCCGACATAGTTGACCTTGTCGATCGCCAGCGGGTAGTGCGCCGGATTCTTCATGTCTTTCGTCACCGGCCACGCGCATGGCAGTGGTGCCGCCCAAGTCGTTTGCAGATCCTTGCCCGTATATACCGCGATCACTCCGGCAATTTTCAGGGCAGCCGAGACATTTATCGATTTGATTTTCGCATGAGCATACGGTGAGCGCAGCACCGCCAGATGCAAAGCCCCCGGAATGTTCAGGTCGTCGGTGAACTTCGCCTCGCCCGTGAGCAGCGGCGGATCTTCACGGCGCAGCAACCTCGTGCCGATTACGTTCGTGGTCTTGTTTTCGGTGATTGTCATTTCGCGCTCCTTATTTTGAACCGGCGGCGGCCAGCACCGACTTGACGATGTTGTGGTATCCGGTGCAACGACACAAGTTGCCTTCGAGACCGACACGCACTTGCTCTTCGGTCGGCTTCGGGTTTTCGTTGAGCAAGCCAACCGCCGCCATCACCATGCCCGGTGTGCAGTAGCCGCATTGCAGACCGTGATTCTCCATGAACGCCGTTTGCATCGGGTGCATCACGCCGTCTTTGGCCAGGCCTTCGATCGTCGTGACGTTCGAACCGTCGGCTTGAACCGCGAGGATCGTGCAACTCTTCACCGCTTCGCCGTTCATGTGAATCGTGCAGGCGCCGCAACTCGACGAGTCGCAACCCACGTTCGTGCCGGTCAGACCCAACACCTCGCGGATGTAATGGACCAGCAAAGTTCTTGGCTCGACATCCCCGTGATGTTCCTTGCCGTTGACCGTGATTGAAACCTTCATCTTCAACCCCCAAATTTCAGTTCGACAATAGAGTCGAACGACTTGTCCCAAAGGCAATATTGCCTCTGCCGGGCGCGCCCACACAAATCGGGCGTTTTGCGACCTAGTTTCGCCTAGTTGTCGATTTTTTGCAGGCTGCGCAGGGCGAAAACAAGGGTCAAGGCGCTCAACACGAAAATGGCGATCAGCCCGCCATAGGCGTTTTGCCAACTGAGATGACCCGGGTCGTCCGCATTGACCCAACCCGCACGAGCCAGACGAAGAATATTCGTGACGGGGTTGATGCGAGCGGCGGTGTGCAACCAACCTGTCATCACGTTCAGCGGCACTTGAGCAGTCGAAAGAAACATCGCCAGAAATATCGACAGCTGCATCACCGCGGCTCCACGCATGTCTTGAAAGCGAAACG
>Ga0194116_10005645_pt1 | contig 13678 bp, 10 predicted proteins | sample TA2MahsurfametaG_4_FD_148617 | JGI IMG/M metagenome (GOLD analysis project Ga0194116, IMG submission 148617) | Freshwater microbial communities from Lake Tanganyika, Tanzania - TA2015008 Mahale S9 surface | ecosystem: Environmental > Aquatic > Freshwater > Lake | place: Tanzania: Lake... | reverse complement strand
ATAAATTGGGGATTGGTGATTGGGGATTGGGGATTGGGGATTGGGTATTGGGCCCATTCCCCAATCCCCAATCCCCAATCCCCAATCCCCAATCCCCATTTTTTAATTATTATAACCAAAACTATTTTGATACAAAATCTGAACATTTTCATATTGTAAAAAAATTTTTTATATCTCATATTTTTTTATTAATTCAAAATATATTTTTTAACTTGATTTTAAAAGCCACATTATAAATTTAAATTTTTTTTAAGTAAGTCAATAAATTTAATAAAATATTATTAATAAAATTATTATGTAAAAAATTAAAGAATCTATATCATAAAAAAATTTTAAAAAAGAATTTATTGAATTTTTGATAAATTTATTAATTAATTAATTAATTAATTATCATTTCAATATTTACAAATTTGCATATACAATTAAGAAATTAGTTATTATCTTTAATTCCTTATTTGCTAAATTAAATTTTCTATCACCCCATAAATTTGGCATAAAAACTCCAAATCTTTAGAAGGAATAAATTTTCTTTCATTGTTTCTAAGATATATTACTAAATTGTATTCATCTTCTATAATCTTGTGAACTTCAATTTTAAAAATATTCTTTAATAGAACTTCAAAAATTTTCAGATTCACATCAAATACAACAAGCAAGTAAAAATCAGTAATGATTAATGTTGAATATTTATCTTGATATTGTATATCATTATAGATAAAATCATTTGTATATATTATCTTTGGAAAAATGCTAATAACTACTCCAGGATCATCGCTTTTAAAAATATTATTAATAATACTTTTAGTTTCTGCATATTCTTTATTGTATAATTTTAAGGATTCATTTTGATTAATATATCTTGGATGTCTGAATCTATCAGTAAATATTTTTGTTTTTGAAAAATAATTTGCTGTGTTTTTTAAACCAACTGCTAAAGAATTGCTAACTTTAAAAACTGCTGTAAATGGAGAAATTATAGCACCAAATAATCCCAAACCAACTCCTTTAAATAAACCTTTCACTCCTTCTTTCTTTACTGATTTGTATGGATTTGTAATAATTCCTGTGAACCCTTTTACTATTTCGCCTACTCCACCTTTTACTCCTTCATAAGTACCTGTTACGACATTAGTAGGTTCATTGTATTCTTCTATCATTTCTGACTTTTCTCCTTGTAAATTTCTAATTGAAAGTTTAAAATATTTCTAAGAAATAAAAGAAAACATAAAATTAAAATTTTTTATTTTAAAAAATTACATTATCATACTTTGTCGCATTATATAGAGTTCCAGTAATTTTACCTAAAACATCCAAGCTGCCTCCAACAATATTACTGACAAGAGAATGAACTCCTCTAACAATTCCAGTCCCAAAATAAATTGGACCACTTATAAATACTTTTCTGGGCTCATCAAAAAATTCAACAAATCCAGTTCCAATTTTTCTAACTAAACCTACAGGATTACCTATCAAATCACTACTTCCAATAACTTTATAAAATTGAATAATAGTTTGATTTTTATATTTATCCATAATAAAATCTAAAATATTATCCAAATTAGTATAAACATTTGATATTCTCATTTCATTAAATGACAAAGGCAAATCGGTTATTCTTGTTATTGCATTACCTATAGAACATAATATGTTCATAATAAAGGGATGGACTGATGAAATTTCTAAAGAGGAAAGGTCTATTCTTAAGGTTATGTTAAACCTTATTGCAGAAATAGTAAATCTTCCAATGTTATAGATACTAGATTCTTCAGAAACTTTTAGAATTTGACTATAATCTGGAACATTAACAGATAAATATGGTTCATGTATTAAATTTTGTAAATTAGCATGATTTCGTGATGAAATATTTTCTGTGTATAGTCTCTTATCTATTGGACCGGAAATCGAAGACTTTGTTTTTAAATTAGCTGTGTCGTAGTTATATTGTTATTGATTTTCCGTTAATATTTCATCTAATTTAAGATTACTTTTTTTATCTTGATTTTTATTTTCTTCTCTATCTAAATTATAAATAATTTTATTTATATTCTTTTCCATAATTTCTTTAATTAATAATCCTTTTTCTAATATATCATATTCCTCATCATTATTATAAAAATCTTCTTCTATTGGAATTGTAATTTGATCTTTATAAAAATTAAATCTATTTAATAATTGTCCAAAAAAATCAAAAAAAATGTTTAAAACTTTTTGATCGATTTTTATATTAAATTCTTGCAATAAAAATTCAAATTGAGAAATCTTTTCATATTCTGTATCATTAATTAAATTATTATATATCGTCTTGGTTAATAAAATTTTTATCAAGTCTACATATTTATCTTTTTTAATATTTTTTTCATTAAAAGGAATATATTGATTTTTAGGATAAATAATTTGATTGAAAGATCCATCTAAATTATAATCGATTTGAAAATTCTTCAAATAAACAACAAAATTTGCAAATCTACTTATAATATATCCATTCTTAGAAATATAATTCCTTAAAATTATTTTCAATTTATATAAGCTGATGTAAAAAATTTCCTGAGGGAATGAATCAATAATAGATATACCAATCCCTTTTATTTTTAATTTTATGTTGAGAGCTTTGGACTTTACTTTTTTAAGAATAATTTGGTTTTTTGTTTCCATTAGACCTTTTTCATCTTCAAAATTAGAATTTATATTTATAACTCTCGTGTTGTTTTTATTTTCTGTTGAAACGAAAATATATATCTTCACCTCTTCAAGGGAATTTAATAATTGATCACTTTTGATCTCTTTTTCTTCATCTTCATAATTAAGGAAATTGGAATTTTTTGAATTAAAAATCATGTTATAATTTAAAGTTTTTAGGTCTTTATGTTTATCAAGTATAATTTCGTTTTCAGCCTCTAAGAAATTTAAATCAAGAATACATTTTTTATTAAAAATTTCTATTTCCACTTCACCTGAAGATTCTAGTATATCAAAATCCTTAAATGTATAAGGAACTACCTTTTCTGGCTGAACCGTTACAAATTGATTAGTTTGATTTTGTCTTATTTTGACAAATTCTTTAGTAGAATTGTTTATTAAAAATTGAGGGAATCTTGGTTGAGTTAATATTATATAAATTAATCCATTATCAAGTGATTGAACTAAAACTCTAATTAAGAAGAATTTACATTTTTCATCATATTGATATATATTTATATCTATAGAATCGAGTGTAGACTGTGTTTTAAAATTAAAATAATTCGGAATAAAGATTGTTATATCGTTTTCTTGTAAATTATCGATATTTATTGGTTGACTCCATAATTCTTCACAATCATCTTCTTCATTTTTTAATCCATTGGCAATGAAAAATTGTATATGCTTAGATGTTTTATTTAAAATTTTATTTTGATTTAATTTTAATGTATCATGAGAATTATTAAAAATCATTTGTGTTTCATTTATATATTGATCTGAATTTAAGATTTGTCGAAATTTTAAATCAATACCTGTTATATTTACAATTATATGTCTCTGCTCAATTATCAAAATTTTTGAATAATTGAAGTTATTTGAATATGTAACAATAGTAACGAATTCATAATTAATTAAATAGTCTGGGTTCCTAGGATTAGGATATGTGACAGAATTTCCAGCAATTATTCCATGAGTTGAGATATCAAAATAATCTGACCAACTAGATTTTTCTATAATTATTTTTGCTTTTGTATTATTTTTTGGGTTATTAATAAGATTCATTTCTTTTGGTTGTATTTTGAAGCAAGTAGGACTTAGATTCAATAAATCTTCCTCTTCTAATAGATTTATATTAATTGGTCTTAATAAAATGTCTTCATCTAATCTATTGATAACTAAGTAATCAAAATAAAGAATAAGAACTCTACTATTAAAGAAGTTACATTCAATCTCAAGATAGTCATAATCAAAAAATTTAGATGGAGCTAAATATTTAAGTTCCATGTTTATGTCAAAATAATCTTTATTATTCCTTTGGAATAATTTAAAAAAGTTTTTGTCATCCTTAAAGTCGATTGAATTCAAATCTTTAGTAATATAATTATAATGATTTTGATAAATCATTGAAAATTTTAATTTCAGCGTATTTTCTTTTAAATTAAAATCATAAACTTTCATTTGTTCAAGAGGATAAATTGTATAATTATAATAAGTTTGTTCATTTTTTAAAATTGCGTTGTTTTCAATAATTTCATTTGATGTTTCATCAGTATATCTATAGTTTAATTTTAAATCGAAAGGAGTTTTATTTTCTATTATTATTGGAGGATTTAAAATCATTTGATAATAAAAATTATTGGTTATTTTAGTTTTTTTTATTTTATTTGCTTCTTCATCTGGAATTTTACTAAAATGATTACATTTTGAACTCAATAATTGAATGTCTAGAGAGAAAATATATTTTTTTAAATTATTTCCATATTTTAAATATAAACATTTCTCTTTTGTAATTTTTTTAATAAAATCATTCTTTTCTTCTGAGTTGTTAAAATCATTATTGTTTAATTTTTGATAATAAAGCTCCCCTATAGAATATAAAGATTTAAAATCGGATATAATCAAATTGTAATATTCCTCTTCATTATTATCATTTAATTTTATTGATAAAAATACATAATACAGCTCGATCAAATAAATTATAGGAATATGTGTTCCTGAACGGGGATTACATTTTAATATACCTGAACATTTAGAGATGTCAATTTTTCCCTCTTGAAATATTTTATCAATATCATTTAATTCAGCATTAAAAAAATAAAGTTTTGTGTAGAAGTTAGTATTGTTATAAATGCTTATATTGGATTCTATTGATATAACCTTGACTAAACCATTATTTTTTATTTTTATACAAAATTCTAAATATTTATTTTCTAATTTAGTGTTACTTGAATAATCACCTTGTTCCCGAATTTTAATATTAATATCTTTATTATTTAAATCACATATTTCTTTTTTTTCTTCTGAATTTAATAGTTTTTCTTTACTATGCTGTTTTTCTTGTTCGATAAAATAGTTTTTCTCCATGTTAAAGCTATTGATAATGGTACATTCTGATTGATTTACATCTGATTTTCGAATAGAAATTCTTTTAATAATAATATGATTAAATGAGAAATCTATTTCATCTATTAGGCAAGATATTTCATCTAATTTAAAAGCTAATTGATCTTTTTTTCTTAAAATTTTTTCTTGAGATTTATTTTGATATATAATTGTCATATCATTTTTACTGAAGCTTTTTTGAAATCCATCTAATATATTATATGTTTTTGATTCATCTGCTAAAAAATAAAAAGAAAAATTTAATCCAGATTTATTTTCTATTGTAAGAAAAACATCTGGTCTATATTTAAGCAATAAATTATTATCAAATCTATAATTATAATTTTTTTTTATTGTATTTTTAGGATGATTATCATTTTCTGTTTGCTTAAAAGTTTTAGTTTGGTAAATATATCTCAAAATTTCATTAAGAATTTCAATAAAATCAATTGTGAAATTCAAATTAAGCATTAAATCAGACCTAAACTCTAATTTCTTTCTTGTTATTTTATCAATTTGCTCTATTCTAAAATTTCCAGCCCAAGGTTCCAATAAAGGTTCCCAGTCAGATACTCTTTCATTAAAATAATTAATTTCAAGTAAAAAATATGAATCGAAATAGGTATAAAGATTGTAAATATTTAAATTTTCTGGTTTCTTTTCAGAGATCATTTCTATTATTGCTTGAGACATATTATCTAAATCATAGGGATGTGAATTTGAAACCATTTTGATAAATATTTTTGATATATCAAGTTTAATCAAGGGCCTTTCATATTCACCAATGTTATCTATAAGCTTTAATTTAATCTTTTCAATATTTAAATTTATATTCATCTGTTTATTAAAAGAAGTGATGTTGAATTTAATTTGAGTGTCTATTTTTTTTTCTATTTTTTCTATTTTTTTCGTTAAAGCATTTTCATATTTGGCGGTTTTGAAATTAAAAAGCTTATCTATTTCTGAAATATCCTCTAAATCGAGTAAATAATCTTTTCTTTTGTTTAATGTTTCTTTATGAAATTCTTCATCAAATGAAACATTTTTTTTATAAGTTTTTATTTTAATAGCATTTTGATTTATATTTTCATTAAAATATTTAGGATTGCCTTCATTTTCAGAAATCAGATTCTGTTTTATTTTTTCCAAAAAATCATTTAAAATAAAAATTTGCTTCAACCCTATTATCAAGGTTATAGGATCAAATTTAGTTTCGATATTTATAAGATCTAATCTTTTTTCAGGCAACAAGAATGTTTTAACAAAAATGAAAAATCTTGTATTTGATAGCATTTTTTCATTTAATAAATTGAATATTATTTGTTTATCAGTAACATTAAATATATCAAGGTCAAGATTAAAAATCTTTATAACAGAAATTAAATTTTTTTTCATAAAATTTTGTAATACCAATTCTTTATTATATTTATTATAAAAATTTTCTGATTCTATTAAATTTTTAAATTTAATTAATGAATTGAAATTACAAATTATTAATTGAGTTTTATTGCTCTCAGCATCAACCGGAATATTTATTTCTATATGTCTCAATTCAAAACAAAATTTTATTGTTTGCTTCTTAAATTCTTTTATATACCTATTTAATTTATCATTAATAATTGATTTTCTTTTGCAATAGATATTCATTTCTCCAGTACTCATTTTATCTGAGTTTTTACGAAAACTTAAACTTTTGTCTAAACTAATAATTTCTGTTTTATCAATTTCAATAAAATTTTTTTTCATTTTTCTACTTTTTAATTTATTCAATAGTTTTGGCATAAATTGTTTTTTAAATCCACTTCTAATGTATTCTTCTCTTTTGGATTCTAGTACTTTAAACTTTTCTTTTAATGATTCGCTTTTTTTAAATAATCTTTTTTTGGTATTAAATATCTTTATTTGATAATTTTTCATTTTTTCTATCATATTATTTATTCTTGAAAATGTCGATAGATTTAAGGTTAAAATAAACTTAGTTAAGGAAATTTTTAAATCTGTTTTATTGTTTGGAGTGTCTTGTTCTAATTTCAATTCGAAGAAATATTGATTTCTATCAAATTTATTCAAAACTTCGGTTCCATATTCCTCTGCCTCTAATTTCATATTTATTGGTATTGATTTGTTGATATCATTTTCAATTTCATTTTTCAAAGTCCCCAAGATTATCTAAAGTTTAAATTATAAAATTTTGTAATTAAATAAAATATTTTATTTTTTAGTACTGAAAATTCCTGATTTAGAATAGGATGTTCAACAACATTTCCATCTAAATTTAATTTCCATTTAAAATCATTATCTAATATTAAAAATTTGAAAATTTTCATTTGCAATTCAATATATAAATCCTTTTTTATGTTAATTTCGAGATTATAATTATTTATTATGAAATATAGATATTCTTTATATTCTGTATCATCAGATAAAATTTGATTTGATTGAAGAAGTTCTTTTTCATCTAATTCCAAAGATTTTAAAAATTTCAAATTTATTTTCGATATATATAAATTAATTCTTAGAAAAAATTTTTTTTGGAAGGAATTCTCATCAACTTTATTATTTGTGTTCGCGATTTCTATTTGATATTATTTATATAAAAGTTTAATAGTATATATAATCATTAAATAAGTTAAACTTAAAAAATTTAATTAAATTTAAAGAAATAATTTTAACCTTCAAGATTAAATTCTATATCAGAATTTTTGGAGATAATTTCTCTAATATCCTCAATTGAACACTTATTATATCTTTCACTCGAATTATCAAATTTTATTTCTTTATTACATTCAGCTTTTTCATCTTTAGTTAATTCAATGATATCTTTATCTAATTTATCATTCATTTCATTGAAATATTTTATAAAATTAAATAAAAATTCTATTTGGGTATCTCTAATTTTCAATGAAATATTTTTATATTGAATTTCTATTATTAAATTTTCTCTAGTCTTATTCTTTGGTTCGATTATGATCCAAAAGATTATATCTAGATTAACTTTTTCTAAAATATAATTCTTTTTAGTATTATAGATTCTCTGAATATTTGTAAAAGAATCGATGGTAGAAAATTCTAATCCGTTAAAATTGAATTGATATTTATCATAATTCTTTTTATAATCATTTATCATGATGTCATCTAAATTATCATCATTTTCAGAGATTAAATTAGATTTTATACTAAGTTCTCCAAAACTAATTAAGAAACATTTTTTATTTTTATAATCAAGAATATTTTGTGGGACTATAATTATAGGGCTTTGTATTAAAATATCTGCATCAATACTAAAATACCTGTATTCACCTGATACAAAATTATTAAATTTTTTATATCCCTTCTCTAAGTGCTTATAGCCTTCTTTGGTTGCATGCATTTTAATTTCCTCAAAATTAATCTCTGATTTAAGTGATTCATTTATATAAAGAGCTAGGTATTTCAGAAAATAAATATTCGCGAATAGGTATAGTCTTTTTAGATTTCTTATTCTTATTCGAAATTTATCTGGATTTAAATAAGGATTAAACTCGAAGTCTAAACATAAAGCCCCCTTTTTTTTTCATTGTATTTACTAAAAGGGCTTCCTTCATTAATAAAATTTATAGGAATTTGTTTCTCGTTTTCATCATAAGACTCCATAATCTTTTTAAAGGCTGAATCTTTTAATTTATATTGATTCGCAAAAATATCCCCTAAAAATATACAGCATTGTATCGATTTAATTCCTTGTAAAATTTGCAATTCAAACTCTTTAATATATATATCAAATAATTCTTTAAAATCCTTTTCATATAATTTAAAACATAATGTAGTGACGATAATTTTTATTTTATATTTAATAAAAGATTTATTATCAACATCAAAAGGATCTTTATCTATTACTAAAATATCTTTTTTATATAATTTACTTTTCATTAATTCATTTATTTCTATTTCTTTAATTATTAATTGATCTCTTTCCTGTTCAAGTTTTTTTATTTCATCTAAGGATGATTGGGAAGTATATAAATAGAAAACTCCAGGCTGTAATTGATTTATTTTTTCATTGTAATCCATAATTTGTTTTATAACATTTAACTTAATTTTAGCAGTATTTCTGAGTCCTTGAATTTCATTGAACGGTATATATATTTGAAAATTTTCTAAGTCTTTTTTTAAGTCGCTCCAACTCTCTTCTTTATTATTTTTTAAATACTTTTCTTCAAAGAATTTTATATATATTTCAATATAATGTTCTTTATCTTGAGTTGAAAAATTTTTTGAATAAAAATTACTCTCAATATCTTTTTTTGCAATATAAAAAGCATTGATAAGATGATTAAATTTAATTATTGTTTTAATATGTAAAATGTTCATGTTAAAATTTATTGAGTCTATAGATAAATCAGAATTAATATACGGTTCATGAGGAAAAATTTTATATTCTTGATTTATGCTTAATTTTAAAGTTAAATCCAAATCATATATCAAATAAAAATGAGATTCATCTTTCCTTGATAGAACATTTAATTCACTAGTGCAATAACAGTAGTAGTCATAAAAATCTTTTAAATTATTTCTTTTTTCAATATTTTTCAATTTCTCTATTTCCTGAATTAAATTTAGGTAGGAATTATCAATTATATTTTCAGAGTATTTTACGTCAAAAAAAAATGATAGCCCTTTTATTATAATTATTTTATGATTAAATCTTGAATAAGGAACATCGTCTGTTGAATGAACATCAAAATCTTTTTTTGTTGGCTTGGAAACTATATTTGAAACGATTAATCCTAAACTATAAGGTTTATTGGGATCAGATTTTTCATCTTCAAATCTAAAAACAATATTGGAAATTGAAAAGTTTAGATTATGATATATTTTTTTAACAAATTCATTTTCAGTATTTTCTGATAAATTTTTTAAATACTGAACGTAAACATCTTCTAATTGTTGTAGAGTGAAATTTTTAAAGTTTTCCATCTCTTTTATTTTTTTTTCTTCTGACCAATCACTCAAACCTTTTTGTTTTACAAAAATAAATACTTCATCCAATATTACATAGATTGGGTAGTTCTCAAAATGATAATCTAAGCGCAATAAAGAAAAGTTGATATTTGCTATAAATTTTCCAATAAATGCCTCTTTAAACTCAAAATATGGCATGTTTAAAGAGTTAAGAAAATCTCTTTTAATTTTTACATTTCCGAATTCTATTTGCCCATCTTTTAATATTTTTGCATCAGTCTTTTCAGAATCAATCTCCAAAAATTCATTAAGATATTTATCAATAATGTAGTTGATAATCCAGCTAGTCATTTATTTAATAAAAGTTGGAGTAAATTTTCTTTTAAATTTATTTTTTAGAGACTATGTTAAATTTTCAATAATCTAGATATAAAGAATTAATTCAATAAAAATAGTTCTGAATGTTTCTGCTAATCTAGCAGTATTAAAGTAAAATTAGTATTTTAAAGAAATAATAAAACGACTAATATTTTTTTATATTTAAAATACTTAAAATATTTTATGAGAAACAATAAAGGATAATTCAATCATATATTTTATATCTTATTTCGTAATTTATATAAAACAAAAGTTTGTAATCTTTAAAATCATAAAATAAAACAGAATCTTGATATTACTAAAAATAAAACTTTTAATTTCAATTGAATATTCAAATTTATTGTATAAATGTTTATATTTAAATTTAAAATTTTCAAATATTTGTTGTAAATTCCAATCTTTTAATATTTTTATTCTTTTATTTAATTTTTTTTTAAAAAAAAAGGAAAAGAAAAATAATTTAATTTTTAGAATTCGATTAGTTACAGGCATCGTGTGATGGCAATTTAATGTGATATTTACATTAAAAAAGTTTGAATTCACCACCTTTAAACATTGAAGAAAATTTTTTATTCATACTCTATTAATTATAATACTAATTAAAATAATTTTTCAATTTAATTTTGAAGATACTATTCAAAAATATTAAATATATTATTATTAATTATTTTTTATTTATTTATTCAAACTTAATTTTAATTAAACATATTTTTAACAATATTTATTTAATTCTACCTTTTAAATAATTAAATTAGAGTTTAATATTAAAATAAAGATTTTTAATTTATTCTTTTTTAGTTTATATTTAATAAAATCGAGTTCTTTGAATAATATTTTTCTCATCATTTTTATATATTTGGAAATCTTTTAATTTTTCAGAATGATATTTTTTGTGATTATTTCTTAAAACATTTCAATCCTCAATTTCATTAATTTTTTGATTTAAAATTTGGTTTTTTCTTGAGAATTTTTTAAATTATTTATATTGAGGTTGATTGATTCACTAGATACCCTATTTATTTTGGAAAAATTTGAAATGTATCTATTAGATTTATTTTTTAAAGAATCTAATTGCGCTTCTAATACATAAAAATTATTAATATTTGAACTTTCATATTGTGTATTAGAATTCCTTAATAATTTGCTTTTTAATTTTGGATTACTATTTGTATTATTTCTTTTTTGGGTTTGGGAATCTGTTCGATTTATTAATAAATTATTTGAATTCACATTAAACTTATTATTTCTTAAAACTTTATCCATATTCGAATATTTAAGATTTATATTAAATACATTATTTGTATTGTTTACTCCTTTTATTCCGCTCTCTAAGAAATTGTTTTTCTTTTTTAATTGATTTATTCTTTCGCTTAAGCTTTTTGTGTATTTTTTATCATCAACTAATTTAAATATTTCTGAAAAATAATCAATTTTATTGGCTGCTGATGAAGTTATGTAATCATTTTCGTTTCCATATTTGTTTAATTCCTTTTTAATATATATATTCACATTTCTAAAATTAAAATTTTTGTTTTCGTTGCTTTTTGGATTCATTTCAATATAATTTTTATTTAAGGAATTTTGTAAATTATTTATGTTATTATTTAAAATGGAATCTATAATATTGTTTTTATTTAAATCATTTGTAATCAGTCTGGTTTTATTATTAATATTTTGTAAATCATATATAGAGGTTTTAGATTGTTTGGTATTTGATAATGTTATTTCTTTTAATATATCAAGCATTTTATTATTGAGTCTATTCGATTTAGGAATATTAAAACTAACTAGATTATTATTAATAACCCCATAATTTGTAAAATTTATGTTAATTTTATTTGGAGTTTTAGATATTTCGGCTTCACCAACTAAAATATCAGCTTGTGTTTTTATTTCTTCATCTATTAATTCTTTATTCTCTTTGTTATTTTCTTCAATTTTTAATCCAGGTAAGTTATTATTATTTTCTGGGATTAAATGATGATGATTTAAATAACCAATATCAGAATCGAATTCATATTTTTCTATATTTTTATTGTTTTGATTGCCTAAAAATATTTTTTTCCTTACATCTCTTTTTAAATCACTTATAAGATCATTATTTTTATATTTATCATCTAAATAATTTAATCCAAAATTTTTAGAATTCATAATGCTTGCAATATTATTAAATGATGGTTGTCTGCTACCCTGAGTTAAATTAAAGTTATTTCCATCTTTAAATCTTTGTTTAATTTTAGCTTTTTCTAAATCAAGCTGATATTCTATATTTTGTGCAAATTTATTGTTAAATGTATTGGTTGGCTTAATGATAGAGCCAAATTTATTATCAAATTTTTCTTTAAAAGTAGAAGCACCAGAATCAGTGAAATTAATTTCTTTAAGTAAATTACCAGCTTCTAAAATAGAATTTTCTTCGTTATTTTGACTATGCTTATTACTGGACGCTAAAATTTCGGAATGGTTATTTTCAATTTTTAAATTTTCTTTTAGATTGTTATTAAAGTCATTCTTTTTCTTTATTAAATCTCTAATATTATTTAAATTTATATTTTCAATGGAAACATCCATTATTAGCTGTTTTGAAAAGAGATTGTTTTTGTAAATTATTTTATTTAAATTAAAATCATTTGGTTTTTTTATATTATATGTTAAACTCTCTTGATTTTCATTTGGTTCTTCATCTTCATTGGTTTGTAACAAAATCAATAATTTATTGTATTTTTCCAAAAATTGTATTTTTGTCATTTCTTCTTGGTTTTTTTCTGTCTAATAATTAAAATATTTATACATCATCAAACATCAAATCCAAAAAACTGTTTATATGTTTTTCAATTATAGATTCATTTATTTCTTCTAATAATATTTTATTCGAATTCTCAATTATAAATGATTTATTTTTAATATTTCTATAGTAATATGAAATCATTTCTAAATTTAAATCTTCTTTTGTAATTATAAAGTCTTTAAGTGAACAATCCTTTTTGATAGCTTTATTTTTTTTATATGAGATGAAAAAATTTGTAAAATCTGAAAAATTATCATTTATTTTTGTTAAAATTTTTTTTATTTCCATTGTATTTTTTATTAATAAATATTAAAGATTATTGATTAAGTTTTATTTTATTTATAAAGAGAAGTAAATAAAAATTTCTTTTATCATAATTGAAAAATAATTTATGTAGGTTTCTATAAAAATTGGGGATTGGGGATTGGGGATTGGGGATTGGGGATTGGGGATTGGGCCCAATCCCCAATCCCCAATCCCCAATCCCCAATCCCCAATCCCCATCCTATTTTG
>Ga0194116_10005643_pt1 | contig 13679 bp, 7 predicted proteins | sample TA2MahsurfametaG_4_FD_148617 | JGI IMG/M metagenome (GOLD analysis project Ga0194116, IMG submission 148617) | Freshwater microbial communities from Lake Tanganyika, Tanzania - TA2015008 Mahale S9 surface | ecosystem: Environmental > Aquatic > Freshwater > Lake | place: Tanzania: Lake Tanganyika... | reverse complement strand
CTATAATAAATTTTTTATAAGGGATTAAATTAGAAGATTAAAATCCGATATTTAAATATTCTTAAAATGATTGGTAAAAAATTAGAATTTATTATAATACAAATTTAAAAAATTTGATTAAAAAATTTGAGTAATCATCTTACATATTTATTTTAAAAATATTAAAATTTACAATTTTAAATTTTTAAAAAATTTCTATCATTTTTGATTTTAATTGAAAATAAATATTTTACTTTTTTAAAGAATTAAGATTTTAAATGGATAATAATCTGAATGATAAATATATCAAATTAATAGATTTAGATGATGAATTTTCTATTAAAAAAGATTTTTTATTACGTTTGATAAATTCAGACAATATAAAAAATGAACAATCATATCAAATCTTAGAAAATTTAGGTGGTATAAATGCTTTGATAGCAAAATTAAATAGCAATCCATCAGAAGGCTTAAATGAAGAAGACCATAAAGACATTAAATTAAGGAAACAATATTTTGGTTCAAATGATCCTGTAGTCCCACTAACCAAAAGTTTTTTTGATTGTTTTATCCAAATTTTAAATCAAAAAGTTTTTTTAATTTTGATTTTTGCAGCAACTGTCCGCTTAATAATTGATATATGGAAAGATAGTGGAAGATGGTTTGATTATTCATCTATTTATATTGCAGTTTTAATAATATGTCTAGCAATGTCTATAATAGAATATTCAAAAGAGAAAGTTTTTGTAAATTTTCAAATTGATATCAACAATAAATTAGTACGAGTGTTAAGAAACAATGAAGAAAAATTAATTTCTCAAAAAGATTTACTTGTTGGTGATATTCTTATAATAAATGCAGGAGAAATTATTCCTGTTGATGGAATTATTATAAAAGCATTTTCTATAACTATTGATAATGAGGAAACATTATATGTTTATCATAATATTGATTATCTAAAACAAAAAATCAGCCCAAGTGAATGTGATCGAATGGAATATCCTTTTATTTTATCTGGCTCTAAAGTGGTAAAAGGCTATGCTTATTTTTTAGTCTTATGTATTGGCTTAGAAACTTACCTTAGTAGAGCAACAATAGAAAGATATGGAAATAATGAAAATAATAATAATAAAAATCAAATTCAAGAAGAAAATAGAAACTTAAATGAAGATGAAGAAAAAGAATATGAAATTGGAAATTCACTTGAAAACTATATTACTGAAAAAAATACGCAAATAAATAAATTAATGAATTCAAGAAATGCTGCTGACTTAGGCAATAATTACATTAGTAATTATAACGAATGCAATAATTACATAAGTAATAATAACGAAACCAGCTATAAAAGCGAAGATTTTTCTTTACAAAATAATGAAATGGCCAAAGAATTAGAAACAACTAATAATACTTTAAATTATTCTCCCTTTAACTTGCATAATACAGCTGAGAAAGAAAAATGTAATATTAAATCAAAAAATCTTGATGAAAGTCAAAAAAATTCACTTTTAGAATTAAATCATGGGAAAAGTGAAAACATTCCATACTACAAAAGACATCATTTTTCGATAAATATCAATGAAAATAATATTGGTCATTATGATGAAAACATTAAAAATATATTAGATTTAAAAACAACCAAAAATCTTGATATTCAAAGATTTAGGAGTATTTTAAAACGTAATGATAGAAATCATATTGGAAACTATTCCGACAAGAATCTCGATAAAATTATAAATCTTCCTTCTACTACACGTTCATCAGCAAAAAGGATAAATATCAGAGAAAATCCTGAAATTTTAAATAATGATATGACGAAAGATATTGTCGATTATGCTGAAGAATTCAATTTGCTAAATCGAACAAGAAAAAATATGGAAATAAAATCAGGCTTTTTTAGGAACAAATCAATAACTAGTTTCAATAATTTTAAAAAAAAAGAAATAATTAATGTAAGATCACAGGATAAAAGATACACGAAATCAGATATTTTTTATTATTCTCCTTTGAGGAATAAAATAGAGGCTTTAGAACAAACTCTCTCAAAATTTGGTATAGTGGCAAGCATAATTTCTGGACTCAGTTTTCTGATTGTTTATATAGTCCTTTCATATCCAGAAAATTTCTTATTTTCGGAAGTCCTTCAAATTCTAATTGATGCTTTATTATATGGATTAGTTTTATTAGTCTTAGCAATTCCAGAGGGATTACCTCTTGCAAGTACTTTATCAGCTGCTTTTTCAATATATAAAATGAGAGAAGAAAACACCTTAATAAAAAACATACAAGCTTGTGAAACAATGGCAACTATAAATTGTATTTGTACTGATTTTAACGGAGTATTTACAAAAAACGAAATGAAAGTAAAAAAAATATTAATTGAAGATCAAGTTTTGGATGAAAAGCAAATTAAGTATCTATCTTCAGAAATATCTAAAGATTCATTTGATTTTTTATGCGAAGCAATTAGTGTTAATACAATAGCCTATGCAGCAAAGAAACAAAATAATAATCAATTAGAATTTTTTGGAGATGAAGTTGAAATTAGTTTAATTAAATATTTACAATATATAAATATAAGCTACAAAGACTTTAGAAATAATAAAAAAAGACAGATTTTAGAATGTTCTTCATATTCTACAGATTTCAGTCTTAGTTATACAATCATTGAAATGGATGGAAAATACGAATATGTTAGATTGTATTTAAGAGGAAATCCTGAAGATTTATTAGATAATTTAAATAACTATGTATCAAAGAATGAAACTTTACAACCTGTAACTCCAAAATTTAAAGAAAAAATAAAAAAGTTTTGCAAAGATATGACTAAAGAAGGAGATTTACCAATTTTCATATGTTATCGAGATATCCATAAAGAACATTTTTATAAATTTCGTCAAGCGTATTTAAACAAGGAAAACGAATTCGTCAGAACTTTAATTAATCAATTAAATTTGATTGCAGTTCTTTGCATGAGGGATGAAATAAAAGAAGATGTAAAAACATATCTTGAAGAATGTAATAAAGCTGGAATTATCATAAAAATGATCACATCACAAGATAAAGAAACCGCAAAGATAGCTGCTGAAAAATGTGGAATTTTGCTTCAAAACGTAAGTTTTAAAAAAGAAAATTTATTATCAGAAGAAGATATAGATCCAAATGAAGACCCCAATACTGATATACTGAATGAGAATTCAAATTTAATCATTAATAATAAAAAGCAAATTTCTAACCTTGAAAATTCAAAAATAAACAAATTCAAAGACATTTATAATAAGAGAGCCAATTCCAAACTACATAGCATCTCAAAAAATCAAATTAGTAACAATTGTGATTTTGATATATTAGACTGCCATGAAGATTTGAAAAAACTAATTGATCTAAAAATTAAAAAGAAGAACTTATCAATTTCCAACAGTTTTCATTCATTTGAATTTTTAATAAATGATATTAATAAATTTGAAAAAATTATTCAAAATTCAAAAGTTATCTCTAAAGCAACAGCAAAAGATAAATATATTTTAATGTCAACTTTAAAAAAGAACGGTTATATTGTTGCTGTAACTGGAGATAGCGTTAGTGACTATCTGGCAATGAAAAGTGCTCATGTTTCAATTGCTATGGGTTTCAAAGCTTCTGATATGTCAAAGGAATCAGCTGATATTATTCTTTGCGATAATAGTTTCAAGAATATCTTAACTGGAATTATATATGGAAGAAACATTTATTATTCAGTAAGAAAATTTATACAATTTCAAATAACAGCAACTATATCAATTATTACTTTGGCTTTAATCTGCTCCTTGCCCTTTATAAATTTTTATTTTTATCCAAATCAACTATTGTGGTTGAATTTGATTCTGGATACTTTAGGCTCCATCAGTCTTGCTAGCGAACAACCTAATAAAGACGAAGTTTTGAGTAAAAAACCTTATTCAAATAAGAAAAATATTATTTCAAAAAGTATGAAAATAAGAATTTTGGTGCAAGCTGGATTACAAATAATTATAATTATGATTACAGTATTTTTATCTCCAGTTATTTTTAAAATAGAATCTGATATGGGACTCAAGCATATAGAATGGGAAGAAAATAATGGAATACATACTACTATTGTTTTTACCTGTTTGGTTTATTTACAATTCTTCAATGCGTTTATTTCAAGAAATTTGGATAAGACTAATTTAAATATCTTCAAAAATTTATTAAATCACAATATTTTCCTGATTGTACAATCTTTAATGGTTATTTTGCATTATATACTTATTTCGTATGGACATAGATTAACCAGGTCAAGACCTCTTCCTATAATCATGCATTTATATTGTTTTTCAATTGCCTCAATAGTATTGATATGTCTTCCAATTATTAAATTTATTTCTAATCACCACATATTTAAATTTAAAAAATTAAAAAATACTGATTAACAAAATTTACTATATAGAATTTAAAACATTATCTAATTTAATCATAATATCTTTTAAAATAAAATAAAAATAAAAAGATTAAATTTATAAAATAATTAAATGTTTATTTTAGATAAAGAATTATTAATAAACTTTTTATTTTTAAAAATATATATTTAAATTTATATGCTTGAAGGTTGAAATATATTTTATAAAATGATAAAGATTGCAAAAAGAATAATATTATTTTTGAAATAATATAAGATTCATTTATATTTATTTAAATGAAGAAAATTCAGGTAAAATGAAAAACTATAGAACTCTTAAATTTATTTTAGATAAATTAAAATTTAATGTTTTGATTTTCAAATTATAGAATTTAAGCTCTTTTAATCCAAATTATACATAATTGGGCTTTTCAAAAAATGAAGATTAGACATTAAATATAAGTAGAAATCTCTATGAACAAGATTTAAATGATTAAAGGATATAAAGCAATCAACTTTAAATGTAATCAGTGTATTTAAAAATGACATTAATGAATGTGGAAATAGTAGTATCCAAATTTGATTTTTGGTAGAATTATAAGTCTTGTATTTACATCGTTGTTTTAATTTTGAAAAATTGAATTAGCTAGAATAATTTTAAAATTTTAAATTAATAAACAAAAAAAATAATTAAAAATTTATTAGCTTTTTCATTTATATCTAAAAAAAAAAATTATCAAAAGATTTTCTAATCTATAATTTGTTTTAATTTTCATATTCCAATTAAAAATTATATTTTTATGCTTTTATTATCAAATATTTCAAGAAAAATTTATTTGAAAATCAGTATAACTCAAGCGAATATGAATTTTATTTGTTTGTAGAGTCTTTTAACAAATTTCTTTTTTTAGTCAAAACTCTGGTATTCTGTAAAATATGTCCATAACTAATCAATTCTGTTATTTCTTTTTTAGTCATATTTGTTTTATCATAATTTTCATTAAAGTCCATAAATAAATCCCATTTGAATAAGAAAACTTCGATTTGAATCGCTTCACAATAATCAAAAGAACGCATATGCATATTATAATATTTTTGCAGTTTATCAAAACTGCAATTTAAAACGCCTTTAATCATCGCTGATCCATCAACATCTTTCCTTTTAATATATATTTTAAAGAAATTTTCCATACTCTTTAGTAAGTTGTTAATGTTTTGCTTACCTTTTCTAACAATCACAAGTTTCACATTTTCGAAGTTTTCAATTTTTTCAATCAAATTATTGTCTTTTGTCAAATACTCATAATTAAATTTTTTAAATTTATTCATTAAATCAAACTCAGAATAATAGAGTCTTTTTATAAACAAACAATTTTCAAGATTTGTCATTAAATAATCATTGATAGTATTGGATTCTTTTCCGATTAGTTCACATAAATCTGCTAAGTGATCTGTTAATTTTAGAATAATATCTGGTAATCTATCATTTTTATCCAATGAAATATTTTTTGTATTATTCTCATCCTCATCTTCGTCAAAATTATTATCCCTGTTTCCTAATTGAATAGGGCAAACTGCGTCTCCATTATTTGTTTCAACATTAGTGTTGATTCGAATTAAATTATTTTCAATGGAATTGTGATATTTTGTTATTTTTACTAGTTTATTATAAATTTTATTTGATTTTTTTTTTGAATTTGAATTTGCTTTCTTTAATTTTTCTTCTTCAATTTTATAGGATTCTTCACTGCAGCTTGACTCACTAAAATTCATTTCTTCATCGTTCTTATACATTTTTTTCCCTAAAATCTCTTCAGGAGCCTCTTTTGCTTTAATGTCTTTTTGAATTTTTTGAACATTTTTATTAGATTGATTATTTAAATTTTTTGATATATTGGTTAATACTCCAGGTTTTTTCGCGATTATTTTTGCCTTAGATTTATTATTATTTGTTGGAGATAAGGCCGAATTATTATTAGAATTTTTATTGTTACTACTTTTTATTGGATTTGCAATCGTAATTCCTTTAGCTTTGTTGTCTATGTCATATCCTGTTTGTTTATCTTTATTTTTTTCTTGTAAATTTTTTTGATTATTGGAATTATTATTATTAATATTACTATTTGATGATTTTGTGTTAATCCCAAGTTGATTGCTTTTTTTGGAGTTATTAACATTTAATCCTAATGCTATCATTTCTCTTTTTAATCCTTTCCTTTCTCTCTTTGGTTTTTCTTCATTTTGACTTTTTGAATTTGAATTTGCTTGAACTTCTGTGTCATGTAAAAGAGCTATTTGATAATCTTTTTCAATTATTTCTTCTGGATTATTAGTGCTTTCCCCATCTGAACTTCTTAATCTTTTTCTTTTTAACATAGTTTCATTTCCTCTATCTTTCGAAATATCTGTCTCATTTAAATCTTCTGTTGAACCCAATTCTTTAATGTATTTACTTGCCTTTTCTGAAATTTCCTTGAAGACAGAATTTTCTTGGAGAGAGCTAAAATTTTTTATCTCGCTCTCGATGGTTTTTGAAAATTCATAGAATCTAGTGCAATTGGAAGTTTCTTCCATAATTTTGAAAATTTCTTCTTGGTTTAAATCCAAATTTAGATCTTCATTTTTTTTCATGATATCTTCCATTTTATCTTTAATTTCTACATAATGCTTTCGACTCTCATTACATAAAAATTCTATGTATTTCGCAGATATTTTTATTTTTCTTAAAAAATCTTTTGATTCTTGTTGAACTTTATTTTTGCTTGAATCTAAAGATGCTATGAATAATTTAACATTTTGGATATTTGTATTTAAAACGTTTTTAATAATAAAGTTTTCATTGACTTTTTTATCTGTTTGTATATAATTATTTTGAATCTGAGAATTTCCATTTAAAGTATTTGTATTATAGTGGTTTTCCATTTGTAGGCTTAAAACTATTGTGTTTAATTTTGTATATAGTATAAATATTTGTTTTTTATCAGTCAAACATTGGAAATATAGCAAAAATAAAGAAATTATATTAAATTTCACTATTATTTGAATTATTAATTCAAAATTTGATAAATTAATTTTGTTTTCTTCCCGTCTTGATTGAGTCAAAATATTCAAATAATTTGTATTTCTAATTTTTATAATCAAAGCATTTATGAATTAATCCAACAATTTTTATGAAATTTAACTATGTGAATAAAAAATTTAAAAGAAATTGTTTCTTTCAGAGCTCATTTAAAATTTTTTTATTGCTTTTAATTAATATAATTAACATTTGATTCTAATATTTAAATTTTCAGAAATATTATAATGCTAAATCAGAACTTATATGATATTTAAATATTTAATTATTTAATTTTTCAATTTCATCTTGTTTTAAATTATGCTATTCATTTTAAATAACAAGTTCAAATTTTTCAATGGTACAAAAATGATGAGATGGCCATAATTAAATTTCTTCTGAAGATTTTGCTATAAAGTAAGAAAATTAGAAGATTATTATTCTTTTATATGATAAAATTGGTCTTTTTTTTTCTTGAATATTTATAAAGGCTTTGGAATTCTTAACAGATCATTCAAAAATTACACTAATCAATTCGATTTAAAAAACATTTTTTAAAAAAATAATTATCTAAAAAATTGATGATAAATCTATTAATTGATTGAATTGGTTATTGATCAATTAAAAGTATATATGATTAAAATTTTGTTATTCTTAAACAACATAAAAGCTAATTCTTCAATAATTACTTTTATTCCGATATAAATAAAACAGAAAAAAACTAGTTTCAAGTAAAGTTAGCCGTTTTTGTTATTAAAATACTATTATTAAGGATAAACATTCAAATTAATTTAAAATAGAAAATAATGTTAAAACAAAATCTTATAGAAAATAATAATGAACATGGGGATAATCGAGAAACTACTAATTTAATAATTAAAGAAAAAGGAAAAACTTATGACAAAAATAAACTTAATGAGTTTCTTGATAATATTCAAAATTGTGAAGATAAAATAAAATTATTTTACACATTAGCATATCTGATTCTAATTTTATTTTTTACATTACTACAAATAAAATTTTCTGTAAAAAATGGAGAAGAACTCAGATACTATTATTTTCTTTTGCCAGCATTTTCTTTCACACTTGCATTTTCATTTTCTTTAAATTATTTTTTAAAATTAAAACAATTGATAGAAGAAAAAGAAGAAGATGAGTTATCCAATAAAAATAATAGAAATTATTCAATGGGAAATTTTTTATCATATATTTGCTTGAATTTTATAAGTTTTGCGATATGTATATTTTTTGTTTTATTGGTATTGAAGTTAGATAACTTCCTAAAAGATTTGAGTCTTAGCATTGTTAATATCCCCTTATATATTTCATTAGGCATTGTGTTTTTCTTTTTCTTGTTTATATTTCCTGCTTTTTTGGCAAATAAATTTTATTGGGGTATAATTTTATTCACATCATATTTAGTTAATATAGTCGTATTTTTAATATTACTTTCAATCAGAATAGATCAACAAACTAATTTAAAATATTCCAAAATATTCATCCCTATATATTTAGCAATTATTATTCAGATTATTTATTCGATTTATCGAATGTTTGTTGGAATAAAGTCTTTACTTTTGAAAATTTTAGAGACTATTGCACTTTTGGGATTTCTTGGAACAGCAATATATTTTTCATATATTAAAGATAATGAAGATATAACACAAAGATATAATATTTCAATAATTGCTTTAATATCTGTTATAATATTTTCCCTTGAAAAAATAATAGGTTTATATTATGAAAGTGATTATTCAAATGAATGAAAATTTTGGTAATTTAGAAAAAGATTTTATTTAATAAAATCATCCGAAATATTCTTGTAATTAAAAACAAAGAACAATTTTTTGAGAAATATTTGGTTAAATAAATTGATTCTATATATCAATAATATTTTTTAGTAAGTGAAAGAAACAAAAATATAAATAATTCATTCCAAATATGATTCAAATCTTGTGAGTGAGTATTACAAAGAAAGCAAATTAATTAGTTATAAATTTTAAAATATTTAGACTGATAATGGTAAAATAAAAATTGATTAATGATAAATTCTCTTGTAATTAAGATTCTAATAATTTTTAAAAAAAATATAATTTGAAAATTTTCTTGATTTTATTTATCTGCTAGAAAAATTATTTAAAATTTTTAATTTTTTTTAAAAAATTTTTATATTTTTAATTAAATGAATTCTTTGTTGAATAAAATATAATAAAACTTCAATATAAATTAAATATTCTTGATTATTTTTAAGAAATTTTTTATAACTAAAGGTTTATTTGTTTTTATCATTTTTGTTATTAATATAAACTACTTGATTAGGATAATTATCTGATATATTAAATTGATTGTTTTTTAAATTTTTAGGTTTTTTATTGATAATTTCCAGATTGTTTTGTTCATTTGTAAAATTATGCTCGTTTAATTTATTGTTAAATGCAACTATAGATGGATTTTCGGAATTAATAATTTTGATACTATGATCATTAATATAATAATTATTTTGTACATGTGATGCATTTTCAGCTTTGACAGAATTTGAATCTCTAGTGAAATTGAAATAATTAAAATCTTGCCATAAATTAGGATCTTTTTTAGTTTTATTAAGGGAATCTTTACCATAAATAAACATTGAGTTTGAATTTTTTTTATCTTTAATTAATTTTTGCCTATTTTTTTCGTATAGTAAATGTTCGTTCAACATTTTCTCTTCTAATGTTTTGTTGATATCCATATTAAAATAACTTGTCAAGGAATTATCTTCATGTGTTTTAGTGTGATCTATATGAATTCTATTTTTATTTTTACTTATAATTTTTCTTAATGTTTCAATTTTTTTATTCAAATATTTCTTTAAATCATCATCCTCTAACAATTTCTGCATATAATCTTCAGTTATCTCTAATTTTTTCCTATTTTCTTTATTATGGGAATTAGAAGATTCGTTATTATTAAAAATTAAATTATGAGTCGAATTTAATTGTCCAGTTTTTATCTGTTCCTCATTTAAAAAAGATTTGATAGTATTATTATATTTAGTTTGTAATTCTTCATTTTTTGTTTTTGATTTATTTATTTTTTTATTTTTGATATTTTCATCAAAATCTAAATTTTCTGATATCTTTTTATGCTTATTTTCTAAGCTTTTTAAATCTTCATTAAAATTTTTATTTTTGTTTTTACCAAAAGATTTTTTTGGAATTTTCTTAATCAAATCAATATTTTCTATCCCTTCAGTTTCATTTTTTAAGGAAGAAAATGTATTATTTTGCTTATTTTTGGAATTAATATTATAGGAAGTTGTTTTGTTAGTATTATAGGAATCTTTGTTATAAACATTATTAGTTATTATTTGAGGATTAGTGTTTCCTGTTAGTAAATTTATAGATATATTTCCATTGAGATATAAATTTAATGTTTGTTTGTTTTTTTCTTTATTCGAAGCAATATTAGAAAATAAATTTTTAAATGAATTCAATAATTCTTCTGAAAGATTCTTATTAATAAGTTGATTTAGATTGTTATCTGAATTCGTTTCTTTATCATAATTCGGTCTTTCACTCATAGAATTTTTTCCAGTAGTGTTTTTTATAGCATCTAATTCCTTGTTATCATCAATCTTAAATTTATTATTACAATCAAGTGGATGATTGATTTCTTTCATATTATCAATGATATTTAAATATCCTTTCGTTTGATTATATTTATCATATTGCATATTTAGAGTTGGATTCAAAATTGAAGCATCCACTACTTTTTTATTTTCAAAATTTTGATTATAATATTCATTAGATTCTTCATTATTTTTATTAAATAATTCTTGTTCTTTATAAATAATATTTTCTAGTTTATTTACATTTTCATAATTTTTATAAAGATTTTTCAGTAAATTTTCGTCTAAATTTGGAATATCTAAATGATTTTCCTTGTGCTTTTCAATATTATCAATATTTGTATATTTAGTTTTATCATTTAGATTAGCTATTATTGGCTTTATTAAATGATTTTTGATTGGATTTTCGTAATTATAAACACCAGTATGAACAAGATTATTGTTTTTATTAGCTATTATTGCCTTTACTAAATTATTATTACATTTTTTAATTTTTTTTTCATCTGATATATAGATTTTTTCATTCTCAGATTGAATTGGTTTATAAGTGTTTTCTTTTTTATTTATATAAACGGAAAGCTTATTATTTGAATTTCCAAATTCTTTATTTTTTAAAATTTAAAAATTATTAATGAATTTTTAAGATTTTTATATTATTAAAGATTATTCTTTACAATTGAATTAATTTATTTTAATAAAATACTTTTTTGAATTTTCATTGGCAAACAAATATCTTCTTCAATATCATAATAAAAGTCTCTCTGACATAAACATTCACTGCTTTTATACAAGTTTTCATAACTATTGTTTTTACACTTTAAACATTTACCAAAGGCACAATCATCACATAATTTGCAAATTTCTTTTTCAATTTCATCTTTACATTCTTTTTCAAAATCATCACAACAATTTCCCCTCCTTAAGCAAGTGTGTTTGCAAGAGCAATCATGTTCATAAGAATTATCTCCGCATTTATCTTTACAGCTATTTATTGAAGGGAAAATCCAATAAAAAGAAAATTTGTTTTTTGTTTCGCAAGTAAAATTAATTCGGTTTGCTCTCATTCCAATAGGGCATGATTTTAAACATTTATTTTCATATAAGAAATAACCATTTTTACATTTTAAGCATCTTCGATTTTCACACTTCTCACAATGGTAATTATCAAGTCTATCTTCAGTATTACAATCTAAAAATGATTTTATATTGTTAATAAATGTTTCATTAATATTAATAAAATATTTATAAATTTAAAAATATACCTAAATTCATTTCTTTGCAGATCTTATTCTCTTCATATGGAATTATAGCATTTAATATATCATTTTTCCTATTAATTATAAATAGATTAATTGAGTTAGAATAATTAGGAATATTGGTTTTGCTATCATTAGAATAATTATTTAATTTTCCTTTTTCAGTAGAATCCTTTTCAATTTCAGGACATTTTAACAAACATTTATTATTATAATAATAAAAATTTTCTTTGCATTGAAGACATATAGTATCATCTTCATCAGCAATTTTACAGTTTGGTATTTTTGTATTAGTAATATGATTTTCTTGGATAACTTGGCAAAACCTATAATCACTGCAACAAGTCCCATTTTTTACACAAGAACTATTACAACTACAATCAAAAAAAAATTTTCCACATGAATTAACACATCTTGAGATTGTATAAGCTTTAATATAAACAGGGTTGTCTCTTTCTTCTTTACAAGTCAACTCCAAATTATCAGCTATTAAATTATTAGGACAGCTGGAAAAACATTTTCCTGAATAAAGAAAAAATCCTTTTTGGCAATTCTTACAAATTCCTTCAGAACATACAAAACAATCTTTCGAACATTCCTATTTAAAATAAAATTTTACCTTTTTGATAACTATTAAATTGGAATTACTAGCTTTGAAACTTTCTGCTATATTATCCAAAGGAGTAATTTGGAAATTATTTTTAGCTTGAGCTTTGAATAAAAATTATTGATATTTTAGATATTTATTAAAATTATTAATTTAAATATTCCTTTGGTTTTCAATAAATTAAATTTATTGAAACAATTCAAAAAATTACTTTGAATTTCATTCCAACTATCAATATTCGGATCCTGAACTGGACTTATCATTACTGGAAGAGGAGTGAGAACTTTAAATTCAGAGGAAATGGACACTGTTTTATAATTTGAATATTCGTTATTTGAATTATCATAGCTTGATATTAATTCAGACTAAATTTTTGAGAAATTGAGAATATTTTATTTAATACTCATTTATTTTTTTAAGATTGTATTTTACTTGATTTGTATCTGCATAATCTGTGATATCAGGATAGTAATAATTATCAGGATAATCAATATATTCAATTTTTGATCCTAATTCTTGAATGGAATAGTTGGTTTTATTAATTATTATAAATAATATCAATAAACAATTACACTTCATTTTTAAATTTTATTATAATAAAGTATTAAAAAAATTTAATTATTTAAATCTAAATTTTTTTAAATAAAACTTTTAATTTTACAATTTTGTCTTTAAAAACAATTTAAAAATTATTTATAGTCATTACCATGCCTATTAGGGGATTGGGGATTGGGGATTGGGGATTGGTGATTGGGGATTTGGTCCAATCACCAATACCC
>Ga0194116_10005642_pt1 | contig 13680 bp, 19 predicted proteins | sample TA2MahsurfametaG_4_FD_148617 | JGI IMG/M metagenome (GOLD analysis project Ga0194116, IMG submission 148617) | Freshwater microbial communities from Lake Tanganyika, Tanzania - TA2015008 Mahale S9 surface | ecosystem: Environmental > Aquatic > Freshwater > Lake | place: Tanzania: Lake... | reverse complement strand
CGGTTATCAGTATTATATTTTTGAGTAACATCTTTATAATAAATCCAAATATTATCATAAAGTTGCCCCACCATTTCAACAAATATTTGATATGGTTCATTTGATGGATCATTTCTTAAATATTCTGGGATGGAATAATAGAGATTATTTTGATTTAGATTGTCATAAATAGAGGCAGATAATGATATACCTCCATAATTTATGTTATTTTCATCAGAACTTCCAAACCAATTTATTACAGCAGCACTACCAGTTGTAGCTAATTGATATGGTTGTTGAGATGTTGTTTTTGGCCAAGCCCATGAACCACTTGAATAATATAAATAATAATCATATTCATCAAAATTAGTTATAATATCACTTATTTTAGCTTCATAAATTGCTAAACTAGAACTTGGGTTATTATTTGTAGTATTATTTAAAATAGCAATAGAAGATGAATAATCTTCTAATAAACTCATTTTATAATAAAAATTTTCTAAACGAGCTTCAACTGAACTAAAATGAATAAAATCATTAAAATCTGTAAAATCAATATTGATATCAAGACCTTTTTCTTCCAATAAACTTCGTAACTGGTTGCGTGAACTAGTTAATGCAGTTGAAGTTAAAGTAGTATAGTCTAAAGATACAGTTGAATTATTTATTTGATCCTTAACACTTAAATTAAAATTAGGACCACTTAAAGGAACAGTATCTGAGAGAACTATAGGTTCAGGGGGGAAAGTAACTTGATATGCTATAGGCTCTTCAATTAATGTTACAACCCACAATGTAGAATTTACATCAAATTGAGATGGAAGAGATTCATATAATTTAATTAATATAGTTGGATTAGTTGGATCTTGATTATCTAATTGAATGTTATTAGCTATTGCTAATTGATTGTCTCCAAAATTAAGATAAAAATCAAGAAAATAAGGACTATCTTCTCTTTGTTGAATTAAATTATTAACTTGTTCAACTATATCTGCATCAGTTAATGAAGTGCTATCTAAACGAATTTCAGTACGATCAGAAGAAATTTCAGTAATATAGAGTTGTTGAAGGTTAGAACCTACTTGTTTATTAAAAAAATTAAAATAGGTATTATAAATTCCTTGAGAATACCCTTCGGTTATTAATACTGCTTCAGGATCCACTTGGATAGTAGAAATAGTATTTTCTAATCCTGCTGATTGACCATCTGCTAATACTGTGTATTGAGTAAAATTATAATTAGAATTAAGAACATTTTTATTATTATCATAAATAAAATATTCTATACAACTACTTGAAGATAAAAAAGTACCTACAGGAAAAGAAGCAATTAGATTAACATCTTGTGTTTTGTAGTTTTGGGATGTAAAATCCTGAGAGTTTATTTGTACAATTTCTGCTGCCATTATTGTGGGTTAGCTAATGTTGTTCCTGTTTGTAATTCTACTATTTGTCTTTGAGCATCAAGTAAATCTGTTCTTAATTGAGCGATTTCAGCTTGTAAAGCAGCTATTTCTTCTTGATTTGCTTCAAAATTAATATATTCACTACTTGTTTTAATTAAATACTCATGTGAATTAGTTTCACCCAATTCAGGTATATTATAAAAAAGTTCATTGTAAAGGGCAAAGAACTCTTCTGTAGTTGGTTGTTCTGCTATTCTCTCTTGAATAGTTTGAACACCTAATTCTTTAAAAGACGTATCTATAACTTTAGTATACTGTCTTTTATCATATACTTGTTTATTAAGATTTATGCTTTCACTCATCCGTTAATAACTTTAAAGTAATAGCTATCATCATATACAATTGTAGAACCTTGAATAGTTGTTTTAATTAAAATCTTATAATATCTTTCAGGTTCTAAACCACTCATATAAATTGTAAAATAATTACCAGTTGAGTCTGAACTAATTTGGGTATATTGGTCGTCGAAATCAACAACATATTCATTAGTATCTAAATCTTTTATAGCATAATATGAAGCAGTTGGGAGATAATTTAAATTGGTGTATAAAGACGATGTTTGATATGTTCTTGTAGGATATAAAGGACTTACATTAATATAAAATCTATTTATACTTTCGGGGAAGAAAACACCGGGGTTTTCAGCTAAAGCCATTTTAATATTAGAAGTAGTAACAATATTACTAGCCGCAGAACCTGTTAATACAGTTGTATAATCTCTCCATCTAAACTCTAGTGTTGGAGGATAAATTGTGTTTGTGTCAACACTATAATATTTTAATATAGGTTGAACATCTTCATTGTTTACAAATTCAGATGAACTTGAAAGTTTAACAATAAATCCATAATTTGGTAAAGAAGAACTATACCAAGCATTTACAGTATTACTTACGTTTAGATTAAGATCTTTATTACTTCGTAAACCAAAGGATTCAGTAACTAGATAAGTTGAAGATGTATACCAGTTACCACCTCCTTGACTAGCATATGTAGCATTGAAAGAACTAGTGTAATATCCTCCTGAGTTGGAGCCACTTAAAGACCATATACCTGATCCAGATAATGAAGAATATGTCCAAGATACTCCATCTTCAACAATTGGGTTATCTAAAGTGTAACCTGTACCATTATTCCATTGTTGAGCAACGGGATGAATTTCTAAAGCTATATTAGCATTAATACCTTGAGCTTCAGCTATAAAATTTCTTAAGTATACTTTATAACTCTTTCCAGATATTTTATTGGTAATAACATCTTGAATTTCAGTAGTATCAAATTGAACTAAATATCTAGCTACATCGGGGGTTCCACTTAAACCTATTTGATTAGATGTCTCTAAAATAGCATCCAACCCTGTATTCATAGTAGGATAAAGTGAATATAGAGTAGCATCCTTTGTAGGAAAAAGTTTATATACAGCCATTAATATATTTTATTATAAATATAGCGTTATAAAGGAACTACTTTGCCTTTTATGTCTAAATTAGGGTATCTTACTTCAAAAATACTAGGATCTAATGAAGGATAAATTACTTGATTTTGTGTTGCACCTGCTATATCATAAGCATATTGTGAATACCCTGAAAAAGTTCCTGCTTTATTTGATATGGAAATATTTTTAACTGATTGTACTCCTGAAATTTTATCAAGGAGAATATATAAATCGCGGAGTAAAATAGGTTGGTTAAGTTGCCATTTATCTAATCTAAAATAATTTTGTAAAGCTGTGATGCAAGCTAACAATACTTCACTATTATTATATTCAGGTAATACTATAATTTCAAAATCAACACCAATATTAATAATAAACGCATCACGGATTTCAATATTGTCTCCAATCATTCTATATTGAGATAGATAAGTTCGTAAATTATTTTTTAACGTAGAACTAGCATAATCTAATTGACCTTGAGCATTTAAAGATAAAACATATAAATTAAGTGTCTCAATAGTTGAAACTTGATTATCTGTTAATTTAGGTTGTTCAATAAATGCTTTAGATATTGAACCATAATCAGAAGGCATACTTAAAGCACGAATTAAATAATCATCAGCCGTTACTGAACGTTGTTGGGATGATATAAGGGCTAAAGTATTTTGACGAATTTCTTCTAATGTGTCTCCTCCTTTTCCTCCTGAAGCTGCTACTTCATTAGTAGAGGTTAAAGATTCATACACATAATTAGCTGTTGCATCTACTAAATTTATTTTGTTGAATTTAGTATTACTTTTGTTTAAAGAAGTTAATGTTCCAGAATTAACATTAGAATTAACACCACCTCCAGTTAAATATCTTACGGTTAATGTTGTATTTGATGGTGCAATACCATAGGTACCTGTAAATAAAAAGTTTGTAGGTGAATAAGCTACAGTTAATTTATCTTGTTCAAATGGTAATCCAATACCTACATTATCTACATTTGGGGTAATTTCTTCAGTAACATCATTAGGGGCACCAGCACCAAACTGAATTTGTAAGTTGGAAAGGGAAATAAAACGGGTTGCAAAACGACGAGCTACTTTTTTTAAACGAAGTAAATAAGGTGTATCTCCGTTTGCATTTGGATCATTTACATTAGTATTTTTAATAGTATCTAATACCATTTCTTGACCTAAATGATCTACCTCATACCATTTATTTCCATCAGAATCTATTACATCTAATATTTTAATAATATTAGTATCATTAATGTTTATAGTAGTAAACTGTTCAGGAGCTCCAAAAGTTAAATTTAATGTTTTAAGTTCAGCTGAAATAGCTCTTCTAGTTTTTTCAAGTAGATAATATTGAGGAACATTACCAGCAATTTGATATACAGTAACTGTAGTTGGGTCTTGGGAACTAGAAACTGAGAAATCAGCTTTGTCTTGGATTAAAAAGGATTGACCATTTGGAGTTGTTACTGTACTATTTTCTCCTACTGTTAATGCATAATCATAATCAGGAACATAATTACCACTAACTAATTTAGAGGGAATTTGTTGATATAAAGTAATAGTAGTTTGTGCTACACCTATTGTTTTTGGTTTGTAACCAAACATATATGCTAATTCAAATACATTATTTGTTTGTTGAGCATATTGAACAAATGTTTCTTGAAATTGGTTATCTAAGTAGAAACTTAAAACATCCCCAACATAAGCAGCTTGTTCCATAAACATCATACCAGGAGATGTTGTTGAGAAATCATTGTATGTTTGAGGGAAGTATGTTCTAGCATACTCTATTAAACGTGCTCTAAAATCTGAAAAGTCACGGTTAATATATTTTATGTCTCTATTTGTTGTAGCCATGGGTTAAAATTGGAAAGTTATATTTCCATTAATATTAGAATTAGGTATATAGTATTTTAATTGGACTATTAAAGTATTATTATCTTGTTGGGTGGTTAAAACTTGTAAAGAATCTATTTGAATCATAGGAAAAGCAGTTTCTAATTTTGATTGTACAAAAGCTCTAACATTATCTACAGTTACGTTAGATATTTGTTCAAATAAAAAATTTCTTAAACCAGCCCCAAAACTTGGATTTAATGGGATTTCTCCTGGGTTGGTTAGAAAATAATTAATTAGGTTAGTTTTAACTACTTCTTGAGTAGTGTAAGTAGAACTAAATACACTAGTATTATTAAAAGGAATAGAAACTCCCAATCCAGTATTTGGATTTAAATTTGCAGGAGATATAGTTTGTTGATTAAATGCCATTATTTGCTATTCAATAAACTCATAATTTGATCCATTCCTACTTCACCCGTACCTAAATTACCATTTATGGGGTCACTTACTTGTGGTCTAAATGGAACTTGAACGTCTTGAGAAGTAAAACTAAGCATAGTTTCATTCATAATATCAGAATATGCTTTTCTTGTATCCATTACTGGTTGAGTAAATGTAGGTTTAGGTGTATCTATTGTTTGAATAGATTCCTTTACAATTGTTTTTGGAGTACGAACCGCCTCCAAAAGAATATCTTTTAGTTCCTCTTGGATTACCTCTCGTACAGCTTCTTTAATTAATTTTTTTAATCCGTCGGTTTTCATATGTTTATAAATATTAAATTAGTCAGCTTTTAAATCATTTTGCTGAATGTAAAATACTAATTCATCTATTAATATTTGGTCAATTGAACTAAATGACCATTCTCCTTTAAGCATTACTACACCTTGTTTGTTTCGGGCTATGGCTCTTCTACGTTTTAGAGTATTAGGTGAATTTTCTGTTTCAACACCCATTTCAAACCCATTTATATTTGTAACTACAGGGGATAATTGAACAGATTGTTGGGTAGTTAATGCTGTTAATTCAGCAGAAATTTGTTCTTGAGCAGCATCCGGATAACAATATTGAGTTAATATGTCTAAAAGTTTTAAAAGAGCAAGAACTTCAGTTAAAACACCTCTTAATAAAGTCAAAATTGCTAAAGTAGCAGTATTAACATAAAGTAATTTTTCTACTAAATTATCTAAAAATTTAAGTACGTCTTGAATACCTGTAATAACTCTTAAAGGAATACCAACTCCTCCAATAGCTACTGGCGTTGGTAATTGACGAATAATTTTAATAGTAGGAGAAGTAATGGCTAAAATTTGTTCTGATTTAGCTAGGATATCAGTTGTTTTGTTAATAACAGTAAGTGTATCACTTATTTTTTTAACTAGTTTATTTTTAGTAGCTATTAATTTATCCATTTCAGGTTGTGAAGGACATACTATTAAATTTTTAATTTCCTCAAGAGCAGCTTGAGGGTCTTTTTCATATTTTTCAATTAATTCTTTAGCTTTACTAATTCCATAGGCTGCAATAAGAGTTAATATTAAGGGGATTACTATGGCTTTTAATGTATCTATACTTACATTTAACTTCTTTTGAATTCTAAAGTCAACAGTTACACCTTTAGTAGCATAATCTTCTACCGTTGATGGAGGAAATTTTAAAAGATCTAAAATTTCTTTTTTAAGGTCTGATTCTAAAGGATTTAAGGTAATTATACCTAAATTAGATTTAATATCTCCTGTTGATTTATAAGGAATAGTATTAAAAGGACCATATTTTATTTTTGTAAAATTTAAAGGAAATTTAGCAGGATCTAGTCCAGTACCTGCTATATCAGGATGTTTTATAGTAAATTCTCCTTTTTTATTTGTTGTATCTCTTTTTAATAATTTATTTGTAACTACAACTCCGGGGATAGGTTCATTAGTAATTTTATTAACAACAATTCCTTGAATTTTTTTAAGTTTAATTTTTTTAGGTAATTCAGGAAGAGACCCAGTACTAGGAAGTTGAGGTATATCAATTCCAACTAAAGATAATACTTTTTGTAAATCAATTTCTATTTCTATAGAACCAGTATTTTGAGTATCTACTGCCATTATTGAACTTTGGTAGTTTGAGATTTAAGACTATCATTGTTTAATTGAGCTAAAATCCCATTTGTTGGATCATTTATTTGATTTAAGATATTACCTGCTACAGCATTATATGAAGTAGCTAATACCCCTCCAGGATAATCTCTTTGAACTTGTAAAATAGAAGCTAAGCTTTTAACAGCTTCAGTTAATTGAGTAAGTAAATCAACAGTATTATCACCTAATAGAACTGGTTGAGTTGCGTTTTTAGATCCTAATTTTATATCATTTGAACTTATATAATGTGAAATTGCATCTATATTTACACTTCCATTTGAAGAAATACCTACTGATTTTTCTCCACTAATTAAAACACTATCAGATTTTGAATTTAAAACAATTCTATCTGAATTAAGAATGATTTGGGGGTTACTATATTGTGCAGGGGTAGTAGGGGGTGTAGTATAGGAAATAAAATTTTCATTTGCTATACTGAATGGAATTTTTTGATAGGAGGTTAAATAAATAGATGATAAATCACTAGTTATATTTTCTGTTACAGGAATCCATCCTGAACCACTAATGTTTTTAGGAAGGCTTTCTTCAGGAGATTGTCCATTTCTTAAAATAGTAATAGGATCTCCATTTAATCCAGTAGTAGACCAATTATTATTAATTAATAATTTAGTATTTGTAGGAGTTGAAATAGTACTTCCAAAACGTAAACTATTACCCCATCTTCCTTCATAGATTATATCACCATTAAACGGTAATAAAGGATGAACATCTGTTTTTTCAATAAATGTATCTTGACTTGGGTTAGCGTATTTAGTAAAATTTAAATTAATACCTGTTGGATCTTCATCTATTCTTCTAACGTAAGCACCATTTACAGAATCATAATCGTTACTTTGTTCTTCTTTTAATTTTGAATAATCTACAATTGCTGGGTATGCATTATGGTGGGGATGATTCCAAATACCAATAGGAGGGAAATAGTAGTAAACCATATCGGTATTTTGCTCGGTTTCTACAAATTTTGAGGGAATACCTGCTAATAATGCAACTTCATTAATTAAAGGATACATTTTAATTTGAGGAAAAATGGGATAAGCGTAATTAACACTTATTGATCTTCCATCCAAAGGTTCAAAATATATTGTACCTATACCATTCCATTCACCTACATCAGGAAATCTGGGGTGATTATTATTGAGTACAATATCAAGAACTCTAACGCGTAAAAATGTAGTATTTGTTTGGGCTATTAAAGTTTGAAGATTATCTCTCCCTCCACTATTTGGTTGTGGATTAGAATATTTTGTACCTATAGTAGTAGATGTACCTTGTCTAAATATAGCCATTAATCCTTAGGATTAAATTTTTTTACCTCAGATAATAATTGTGCTTTTTCCTCTTCGGTCATTCCAAATCCTTCTTCTTCTGATTTACCTGTAGCTAGGGCACGCTGGATGATAGTAGCCATTTTAATTAGCTGCTCATCATTTTTAATCCCTAATTCCATATATTCCTTGATTAAAGGAACAATCAAAGTAGCATCACCAATATCATTGATAAGTGGTTTTAATTCACCTATCAAAGCGGTTATTTGCGTCTCCTTTTTCTTTTGGTTTTCGTAAATTTCCTTAAGAATGTCCGAGAATTTTTTCTTACCAAATATGTTTGATTCTAAATTACTCATATATATTATTTTTTATAAATATAAACAACTACGAGAGTTGGAAATTCATATATCCATTTTCTAAATAGAACAGGTAGTTTTTCTTAAATATGTCATATAATATACCTGCTATTTTAGTAATTTTGGGTGTTTTAGCATCGGGTATCATCTCGTGGATATAAATGTAAAGTGCTTTTTTATTAAATACATCAATATTATCTCGTTTTCTGAATAGTTCTAAAACAGCATCTGCAATTTTCGCGTCATATTCTTTAGGGAAAATTTCGTATAAATTAAAACTAACAAATTCAACATATTCGTCCATAAAATGGGATAATCGATCATCTGAATTGTTTGGTTCTATTGTATATGTGTGGCTAGAATCGTCTTTAGATAATTCATCAACTGAAACCTTGTTGATTTTACTTTTGTAATTTTTCTCATTATATAAAATACACCATCGTTTTACTATAGTACCAAAGTAAGAATATGCTTTAGCTCCATTCTGGGGGTTAAATAGGTGGATTTTTGATAAAAGAAATACTATAATCTCATGTTGTAAATGCTCTAAATTTTCTACTTCAGTATGGTAGAATTTAAACGTATGGATTATATTTTGGGTTAATTTAAAAAAAGCGTAATGAATACGCTCTTCATAGATTTTACTTCGCAATTCCGGGTCAGTAGTATTATTATACAATACTATTGCATCTTCAGTATCTTGTGTGAAGTAATTTTTACTACCCGGTTTTTTTGGCATTTCAACTGAATTTTCTAAGATTAAACTCATTTAGGATTTCTTGAATTTTTAAAATGGATTGAAATATAACCCCAACCTCATCGTCTTTTTCAAATACACCTCCACGGTCTAACTCTTTCAGTTTTTTATCTGAAATTTCAATTGTACGAGACAAACGATCTAAATAAACAAGATAACCTGCTAAAACGTCTTCTTGTTTTTCTACTTTACGCATTAAGTTAAAAGTCGTGAATCCTAGAATCACGACTAAAACTGCTAAAATACTAATTATTACTGTTGTCATAAGTTGTCTAACATGTTTTTTAAACTATCACTTTTAAATGTACCTAAAGCTTTAGTTTTGGTTGATGTCTTTTTGGACATGTTGGGTTTATTCCCTAATGTAAAATTCCCTTTTCCGTTATCCACGGACTTTTTGTCCTCTCTTAATTTAGGTAACCATTCACGCTCAAACTCAATACGAGCAGCCATTAAATCTGCTTGATGTAGAATGTAAGGTAATGAAGTACGAGGTTTTTGTTCGGGCATGTAAGCCATAAGATATTTCTCATTTGCCTTATCATATAAACCATCATGGATTTGAATAGCTAACATCTCATTAAATGTATAAGGAATACCATGAGATTGAAGTAGATATAATCCTCTATCTGGAACTGATGAAAATGGAACTTTAGTATTGAACATATAATCCTCTCCTAATTTTTCACGTCTCCAATTATCGGTCTGGGGAATATAAGATTCTTGTTCTTCATCACCCATTTTACCTAAATCATGGTTTAGAGCTGAAAATACTAATTCTTCAATTGTAAAAGTAGACATATCACATCCTTCATCATTCCATAATTTAGCTTGCTTAATAGCGCATCGAATAACGCGTAAAACATGTTCTACATACCCTCCGGGGAAAGCATTATGGTATTCTTTTTTATGCGCAGCAGGCATTAACATCAAACGATCAGCATATTGCTCATAAAATTCTAATAATTTATCTTTACGAGGTTCGGAAATATAATCCTCAATGTAAGATAATAACTCGTTCCAATTGTCTTGGATTTGTTCGGCGGTAAGATTCATAACTTTTATTTATTTAATTAATTTTCACGTTCAACAATAGATTGGGTATCATCTCGTAATTCAAGTGCCTCTTGTAAAATTTGACGAGCAGCATCTACATTTCTTTCGTTTAGAGCGTTTCTCAAACGTTTCATTTTACTTTCTAGAGACTCCAAGCGTCTCAATACTAATTCTTTATTTTTCATTTTATTTTATTTACTTATTTTTATTATAACCTTTATTATTTCAATAATGTAAATATTAAAATATAATTAAAGATAATAACTTTCTTTTAGGCAGGCAAATTTTTTTGAACAAAATCTTGAATTTTCTTTAAATGAGCACACTTTTCATATTCTTCTGTGCTTTCAAAATAAGAAATACTCAACCTGATAGATATCAAAAATTCATTATTTGCATATTGTTTTAAAGCATCTTTCCAAGGTTTTTTTCTTAACTGAGCTTGTTCAATCCAAAACCATGCTCTGGTAAACATCATGTATTCACCTGCTTGATCTATCCCTTTTACATCCAGGGAAGGATCAGCTTTAGAAAAAAATTTAGTAACTTGTTTAGAGAATAAATGACCATTCATGATTAATTTATGGAACATTCCTAACTTGAAATGAGGAGATTCTTTATAGTCTTCTAATTCAGATTCAAGTTTAACGCGTTCGGAATCATTTTCATCCGGAAATCCAAAAAGTGCAAATACATTTTTAATTGCCATATAAAATCATTGATTTCGCGTATAAATATCAATCAAGTTTAGCTCCTAAAGCTTCTATAACTTTAATTGCTTCATCTAACTCAACATAAAAAAATTCTCTTTGTTTATTAACACGTTGTTGTCTGAAATGTTTATGGGTAGCTTTTTCAATTCGCTCTCCATTAAAACAATTATAGGAATATACAACATTAAATGGAGTAGGAACACCTGTTGATTTACTTAATTGATTAGCTCTATCAATTGGGTTTCCTTTAGTATGCCCTATTTTAATCATATCTGGCATAGATTCACTTTCTAGAATATAGACTGATTGGTCTCCATTGTTTCCATTGATACTTTGTCTAAAACGAGATGTATAATATCTAACTTCATCCCATCCATCACGTCCTACAAAAATAGAATATTGTGGGGGTGGGGGTGAAAGAGGAGTTCGTTCATATGGAACATAATTTAAAGCCTCCTCATTTGATATACGTTTCATTAAAATCGAGCTTTAGCATCTGCACCTTTATACCAAGGTAATCCTTCACGTCCTTTAACTGCCTCTTTCCATTCAGTTTGGCTCATTTTGATGCCATTGATATAGTATTCACGTTTACGATTATCACCTTCTGGAATTAAAGCTGGACCTTCCCAATTATGGAGCTTACCATCAAAGATGTATCTAATGGTTCCGTCTGATGTGGTGATTTTTTTACTTGGTTGATAATTACTATTTTCCATCTTCGTTCTGTTTTTTATTGTTTGAAATGCTAATTAGAAGAAAAAATTTCTCTGTTTCGAGGACTTCTCCATCTTTAAATGCTTTTACAATCAACAAAATTCCACCTATAATTGCCAAAACAAGTGGCAAATTGAATGATAGGATTCCTAGAAATGGAAGTACAATCAAACCCAAAGAAACCAAACCAATTACAATGACAGCAATTTCTAGTTTGCGAATTTGAGATTTAAGTTGTTTAAGAACAGCTTCTTTTTGCTCTAGTGTTTCAAGTGCTTGAACATTATCAAGAGCGTCTTTTAGATTTTGGATGTCTTTATTTTGCATAACCTTTATTTTTTATTTATACCCATAGTATACGAATAAAGGATTAATAGACCAAGGATTTTTTTATTTTCCTATAAATATGTTAATACCACTAAATATTCCACAAGCAACAATTACCAAATAACCAAATAAAAGATAAAACGGTATTCTAATTAATTTTAATATCATGATTATAAATATGGTAAGCCTGCCTACTACTTATTTACTCCCCACCCCCTCCAAAGATACGTATATACTACAGCTTGCTATTAAACAACTGCTTGGTAGCACCAATATTACCGTCTTCTTGCCACATGTTATCGATTATAAAATCGGCCTCCTCTAGGGTACATAGATCCTCGATTACGTGAATATAGGTTTTTAAATCAACACCTAATTCAGTGGCTATAGCTTCATCCATCATGTCAAAGAGTCCTATCATGTTATTCTATTTTTTAATAGCCATAGTTTAAACTTTATCCACCTTCTTAACCTCTTATGATAAGGTTCTTTTTTTAGGTCATTGGCTTTGTCTCTTAGTATTCCCATCTTATTCTTCTTTGTGTGGATAATCACTGAATTTTAATCCATATTTTAAACTAAACCATTGCATTTCACGTTCTGCTAATTTAGCTCGGGTACGTAAATTCTTTTGAAGATATTTTTTGCCCCATTCTTTCCATTCTTTATTTTGAGCTACGGTCATAGTATATTGTTGAAACCAATTATCTTGGCATGTTTTAATGTCCTCAAATCTGACATCATGGCCTGCTATGATAAACATTTGGTTGATTATATCTTCAATGGCTTTTTCTCGTTTTTGTTCTTTATTTAATCGCATATTTTCTATTTTCTTGTAATATACGGATATACTTTGTCGATGCCAAAGATTTTAAGATCTTCTGTTGAAGATCTATGCGATTTCTTTCCAAGAAATCTTTATAAAGAGAAGAGATTTGATTTTTATGGGTTTTATCCCCTTTGGTCGTTTTGGAAATTTGGAATTAATTGTGGGGGTATATAGAGATATATTGGGTCGATGGGTAAAGGTTTTAAAAAGGAAGGGATTTACTCTAAGTCCATGTCCTTCACCACCCCGCCATATATTGACACCAACGCGCGTGGTACCGGGTACATAATACTACATGTATACCATATATATACTGCCGTACGGGTACAGGATTACCACTCTACAAGGTTAGGATTCTTAGCTTGCGCATTTACCATTACACCATCCTTAAAATAATAGAACTCCAGGCGCCCATTTTCTCCCATAACTGTGATGACTGCATCATCTAAATTACCATCAATATTTTCAATGCGTGTCTTGTTTGCTTGGATAAATTCGTATGTGCTCATAGCCCCCAAAACCCGGTCTAGCCGGGGTCTCAAGGTCGTATAATTAAAAAGATAGTGATCAGAACAGGATTCGAACCTGTAGTCGTAAGATTAGCCTCTGTGCCTTGCGATTTAACAATCTGGCTATACGGATACCATTCCTCATCTGATCTTATTGTTTTTATAATAGAATCTCCATCAATAAAAACTTAATACACATTACTCCAATCGCCAAACCTAAAATAAACAAAAACTCCATATTTCTTTTTTTAATTATGGTTCAATATACGAATTAACC
>Ga0194116_10005637_pt1 | contig 13687 bp, 11 predicted proteins | sample TA2MahsurfametaG_4_FD_148617 | JGI IMG/M metagenome (GOLD analysis project Ga0194116, IMG submission 148617) | Freshwater microbial communities from Lake Tanganyika, Tanzania - TA2015008 Mahale S9 surface | ecosystem: Environmental > Aquatic > Freshwater > Lake | place: Tanzania: Lake... | reverse complement strand
TTACTATCTAGACCGAGAGGTAGATATTGAAACTCTTACCTGCTCGCCAAACCCAACCACCCAAGTGACGGTCTACCTTAAGAACCGAGTGGTAAACGCCCAAGACCTACCTCCCTATGTGTTAACAAGAGCAGACAAAGGAAAACCCAAAGAACTAGTCACAGGGCAACACCGATTCAAGGTCTTCATTTACGGACCCTACAAATCAGAACTCATTGGAGGATCCCTCGGATCAGGCTTGGTTGGCAACGCACGTAATGGTTTCGAACGTGGCCGTCCAATCTTCATCGAGGATATTGATCTCGCGCCGGATGCAAGTGAAGTTATCGTTGCTCAATTCAAAGGCGGTACCGGCAGCTTAACTTTCATTTCCCAACCTCTAGTGCGCCCAGAAATAATCAAAGTGAAGGATGAATGCTAGCTCTTTCGACGCAACCACTTTTCATAAATCAGAAGTCCAACAGCGGCTCCAAATATATTTGAAATAAAGTCCACAACATCTGAAACACGACCTGGAATCCAAATCTGCGAAATTTCAATAAATCCAGAAATCAATACTGCGCCTAGAAGCCGCGAGACAACGGACCACGAAGGAAATGCCCACGAAGCGAGCAAGGAAAAAGGGAACAAGAGTAAATAATTCCCGATGTAAACCAAAAAAGTATCGGCATAGAGAATCTTGTAGAAAAGGTTGGCATGAGTGCGTAGAAACTCTTCAATCTCACCTGGATTTGCCGATTCCAATAACGGACGAGGAAATAGAGTAAACAAAAGCAAAGTTAGTAAATAAACTACGAGACCCAGTGCAAATGCTTTCTTCCCAAAAGTCTTAATTAGTAAGCACCGCGTCCTTTAAATACTGCCCCGATAGTTGCGATGATAATCCACAAGTCTCGAGTAAAACTCCAATTAACCATGTAGTTTAAATCAAGAGCCACGCTTGTCTGCAGATCAAGATCGGATCGACCACTAATCTGCCACGGACCTGTCACTCCGGGTTTGGCATTGAGACGACGCTCATACATGGAGTCATACTTCTTCACTTCGCGTACAAGTGCAGGTCGCGGCCCAACCACCGACATGTCATTTATCAACACATTAAAGAATTGGGGAAGCTCATCAAGAGAGTACTTTCGCAATATGCGTCCAATGGGGGTTACCCGTGGATCCTTCTTATCCTTAAAAATCACATGATCTTTCGCATGAACATTGGCCGCTGATGAAATCAATTGATCAGCATTCTTGACCATCGAGCGAAACTTATGGAAATTGAAAACTTTGCCATTAAGTCCAACTCTCTTCTGAGAGTAAAAAACGGGCCCGCCACTCGTGATGAGAATGAGTACCGAGATCACGAGGTACACAGGACTGAGAAGGACGAGAGCTAAAACAGCAAATACCACATCAAATGACCTCTTCAGCATCCTCTCCGCAACTGAAATCTTCGATTGAGAGAATGCAAGGAATGGAATTCCTACTTGTGGCTTTGGGATTAACCAATACCCAAGATTCCCAGAGTCCAAGGGAATCCAGTTAGTCTTAATTCCCAGGTCCTCACAGTAATGAACAAATCTGGAGAAGTTTTTATCGCTTTCCATTCCTGGTAGCAACAAGATTTCATCAATGGGAGTGAATTTGAGAATCCTTTCGAACTCATCGAGCCAGGTGCTACTAATCGCCGTACATTCCACTCTTGAAACGACGGCGTAACCTAACAACCGATTCTTAATTATCCAATCGCTATATTGTTGGGATTCGCGCATTGTGCGACCAACGATCATTAAGCGAGTAGAGAATCTCTTACGCTGAATTAAAGGTTTCAAAAATGCTAAGTATAGAATTGTACGAACCAGCATTAAATTAATAAGCCCTGAAAGAAGAAGCGCAATAAATACTGTTCGAGAGAAGGAAGCACGTGTAACAAACGATAGAAAACCCAAAGCAAAGAAATAACCTATGGACCGTTTTATAAGGCTCTGTAAGTTTAAAATGAAAAGACTGTCGTGATTCAAACTATAGATGCCACTCACGCCAAAAATTAACAACCATCCAAGAACGACGAAACCAAGAATGACTTCGTAATCAAAAGATGCAATAGTCGGTTGCACCTCGGATTCAAAGAGAGAGGAACGAAATCGAAAGTTATATGCGATAACAGCAGCCGATAGGAGAGCCAAGGCATCCGCGACAATTAGCGCCACACTGATTGTGACTTTATGTGACCTTAACTTCTGTGACGTAAGTGACTCATCCACGCTTAGATTCTATGAGAGTGTTGACCCAATCTAAGTACTTCCTTCTTCCAGTTTCTGCATCAAGGTTTTTTCTCGCAAATTCGAGACCTTTAGACGCCAGTTGTTTCCTCTTTTCTGGATCCTGACTTAAGTCCTCTATGGCCCGGGCGAGAAGCGACGGTTTTCCTGCCTCCACGAGTTCGGCAATTCCATCCAAAAACTTCCAAGTTGCTCCTCCTTTTGGAACGGCAGCTAACACTGGGCGCTCGCTGTTCAAATAAGAAGTCAATTTGCTTGGCAGACTCATCTCCATCTGCGTGCTTCTCTCATTAACCAGCAATAAGTCTGCCGCCGACAGCAGAGCTGAATACTGATCATCGGCCACCGCACCCATCACCGAAATATTGAAAAGCCCCTCGCATAACTTTTTCAGATTAGCCTCTTGGTTACCGTGACCAATCAGATAAATCCTGACATTTGCATTCGAACCAAGGGCTTTCGAAGCCTCAATGACATTCTCTAAGCCCTGTTTAGCACCCAAATTTCCCGTATGAACCACGACAAATTCATCACTTGTCCAACCAAAGTTCTTACGTGCAAAATCACGGTTAACAAATTCAATCCTTCGAGCAGAGTAATTTGCTATGTCCAATACTCTCGATGTAGGAACCCCCATACTCATCACTACATCGCGCATCGCAGGGGAGACGACTACCATCGAGTCGGCTGTCTTAAGAATCGATCCCTCAACCGCAAGTGCCGCCTTCGAAATTAGAGCACCACCGCGCAGTCCCGATTGTTTTGCGCCGACACCTGACAAGTCCTGAATAATCAGGCCGGAGGGAACTCCTAACTTCAGGGCAATTTTCTTTCCCACTACTCCGGCAGCAACAGTTGGAATATACGTAATGACTACGTCGAAATCTTCGCCAATCATTCGCTTCGAGATTTTTCTTAAATTCCACCAAAGTGACAGCTCAAACTGAATCCGTTTTAAAGCGTCCATCCGGGCAGGTATTAGGTGATTGATCCGTATAATATTGACAGAGTTTTTTTGCGACGAACCTTCTACAATATGCGAAAATTCGGGAGGCACTTCCCACCATGGGTAGTGAGGCAAACTTGTGAGCACCGTGACTTTAAAGCCTTTTTCCTGTAGTAGCTCTGCTAAATCGGTGGTGTAAACAGAAATACCAGTTGGCTCTGGCCAATAGTTAGTGGCGACTAGGAGAATACTGTAAGTCACACGCAATCACAATCAGATTTTTTGCGTGAGCAAATCAAGTTGAAGTAATTCACCCTTTTTTGATTTAACTCCTCGATAAACATCAATAACCTCATGACCGTGTTCCCTCAGCAAAATTAACAATTCAAGAAAAGAAGACTCTTCCAAATAAAGTTTTTTCAAGGAAATTTCCAAATAACAAAGCGGAATATGATCTAAGTACATATTTGCACCTTTCAACACTTCAAATTCATAACCTTGCACATCCATTTTAAGAATTAAACGGCTAGGGTCTAAGCCAAGCGAAATTATTTGCTGATTTAATGTTGAAACTTTCACATGTTCCTTCGCTACCGTTTTACTTTCTGGAAAATTCATTAGATGCAGATCATTCATTTCGAGAAGCGAAGAACTTAAACCCGAATTTCCACTTATGAATATCTCCATTTGCGATTCTGTTGAGCCGAGAGCTAAATTGAAGGCACTCCAAGGTTGAAAACTATCAATAGTTTTCCTCAAGATTTGAAAAGTTTCACTTACTGGTTCATAAGAAAAAATGTGTCCAGTAAATCCGGAGCGTCTCATGTCAACACCGAATTGTCCCACGTTGGCTCCTGCATCAATTACTTGCGCATCTTTAAGATGTGAAAGTTCACGTACTATTTTCTTGTAAGGAGTATGAAAGGCGTCTGAGATTCTTGAACTTTTGGACTTAATGTCCCTTAGAAATGGATTAGTCCTAAGTAGCCGAAACGATTTCACTTTTTGTTCACTTATTCCAATCTAGCTTTAAAGAGAAACATCCACTAAGGAAGGGAATTTTACCAAAGTACTCTCGTAAATCGTGTAGATTAGAGCTTCTCCTTCGAACCATGAGATGGGAGTACATTACATTGAGCAGCGCGCATGAAAGGTCACCCCTTCGAGTGCTCCATGTGCTCACCTTGAATACACGAAATGGGGAATACGGAGGCCCATTAAGTGTGGCGCGAGCAACTTGCGCTCAACTACAAAGTTATGGCCATAAGGTTTCAATTTTCTCCGGAACTTTAAGGGATTCTGAACCCTTGTCGAGTTCTTCCTTGGACGAAGAGTTCATCGCCGTTTCCCCGCTTTGTGAACGCTTTCCTTTGAGTTCGCTCTGGAGCTGGAAATTGATTCCTGAACTAAATCGGAAAATTAAAGAAGTCGACATAGTTCATATTCACTTTGCTCGAGATTTAATTCCAATAATGGCCGCAATTATTTGTATATTTCAAAAAAAGAAATACGTATCGCAAACTCACGGAATGGTAGTCCAAGATAAACGCCTAGTCACTAAAGTTATTGACAAGACTTTAGTTATTTATCTTCTATCTAAAGCCAGAATCAATCTTGTATTAAATGAATTCGAAAAATCGAGAATTATACAAGTGACTGATAAGTTGCAACTAAAAATTCTTCAAAATGGAGTTAGCGTTCCAAGAACTATGACATCTAAATTGCCATCAAGTGTTCTCAAGGTGGCTTTCTGTTCTAGATTGCATCCACAGAAAGGAATAGATAAATTTCTTGAATTAGTAGAAAGTCAGAAGAACGCAAAAGTTGAATTCGAGGTATTCGGATCAGATGGTGGTGATCTTTGGAAAATACATGAGTATATGCAATTAAAAGGTAGTAATCCCAAATTTTCTTATCGCGGAGTATTGAAGCCCAATGAAGTTTTAGGTGAGTTGTCAAAGGTTGACATTATGGTCTTACCAAGCTTCAACGAAAACTTTCCAATGGTAGTTCTCGAGGCTTTATCTGTTGGAGTCTGTGTTCTTGTAATGCCATCCTGTGGCATTGCCAAAGAGTTATCACTTTTTGACAAAGATTTTGTGAGTCAAAGTGAGAGCACATACGGATTAATAAGAACGTTTGAAAGACTAAAAGAAAAGATGGTAGAGATGGAAAGATCCTCAATTATTGAGTTTTGTCGAGAGACTTTTTCTGTCGAAAAGGTATGCCAAGATTTAGAAGAGACGTATTTTAGTGTTTTGAAAAGATCATGACACTTAGTTCCAAAAAAGTCGTATTTCTAACAAATTTGCCTGCTCCATACAGATTTCCGATCTGGGACAGAATGGCCGGGTCAATAAAGTTAAAGGTATTTTTCTTAATGAAGAAGAATAACTGGCGAAAGTGGACGGCACCTGCAAACAAATCTTGGGAGTATGAATTTCTGGGATTTCGTTCATTCCGTTTTGATGAATACGAAGTAGTTCCACATTTCTGGGGGATCAAAAGAGTTTTGAGAGATGCCGACGCGGTAATTATTGGATCATGGGAAATTCCATTTTACATGAGAGCAATTTATTTTGCTAAGAAATCAGATATTCCAATTGTTCAGATATACGAATCAACAGGAAAGTCTCAGAGATTCAAATCAGGATTAGTTGCGCGGTTTAGGGCGTCGCTGATTAAGAAGGCGCAAATCGTGGTCACTTTTGGTCCCGAAAGCACACAAGCAGTTCTCGATATGGGTGTATCCAAAGAAGTAATTCTGGAATTATTTAATCCTGCTGATGTTTCTTGGTATCATGAATATTCAGTCAAAAATCGGGTTCAAGAAACGCCAGGGCATAAGTATCTCTACGTTGGACGGTTGATTGAGCTTAAAAACTTGTTTAACATGATTGATGCTTTTAAGTTTGTTTACGAACAACACGATACGCTATCCATCGTAGGCGAGGGAAGATTACTTTATAAACTTCAGGAGTACGTCAAGCGTAATTCATTACAAGACAAAGTTTTCCTCGTTGGTCCAAAAAGCGCCTACGATCTAGCTTCGATTTACTCTAGGAGCAATACATTAATTCTCGCAAGCACTAATGAAGTTTGGGGACTCGTAGTTAATGAAGCTCTCGCGTGTGGAATGCATGTTGTTGTATCCAAGAATACAGGTGTTTCTGCGTTTGTATCTGGAATGCCTGGTGTCTATGTTTCGGAAACTGATGCCAGTTCAATTTCAATGAAGATGAAAGAAAGTAAGTCTGATTGGAAGGGATTTTTGACAGAACATAGTATTTTGGATTACACACCAGAACGTTTCGCAGATCAATTAATAGAAAGAATGTGGCAGAAGTTATTTAAACCGTGAGAGTCTAATTCTCGGTAGTTCGCTTCTTTTTAGGGGAAAATGTCAAATAAATCTGAATCGAAGCTAGGAATATGAGTACCCAAAAAGCCCTAAACCAGTTTCGCGTTGAATATTGAAAAAACATTAAAAATTGGAAAAAGTAAATCGCCATGCCTGCGATTGCAAAGCCAAAAATACCCCTATATTGGCGAGATTTAATGAATGCAGCTCCTGAAAATGCACTAAGGACGAAACTAATCAGGCATATCAACAAACCGCCTCCGACACCATATAATTGGCCAATTGTTGAAAGGGGTGTCCAAAGATATGGAAAGAAAACAGAAATTCCCTCACTGGAATAATCGTAAGGATTGCTTCCAGTGCCAATCAAAGGATTCATATTTTCAAGAATTAGCTCTTTTTTAATCGTACCGATGCTCACAATCACAATTGGGACCCAAGAAGTAAGAGAAGCAGCCGCTTCCCCAAAAATTGAAAGAGAATTTTCTAAGCTCGGTAACTCCTCAAAAAGCCTTACCACCATGTCGGGAATCAATAAAATTCCTGTCGCATACGTTCTCGCAATATTGTTGATTTTGATTCCGACTGCAAGAGAAAATAGAATCATTATGAGAGTAAAAAGAAATTTAACTAAAGATTTTTTACCAAAAAAATAATGAGTATACAATACCACCACAAGCAAGATAGTAGATAACCTTGAGCCTCGACCTAACAAAATCAAAAAGATTATCAGCAAGAGAACAATATTCAACTTAGCATATCTATTGCCTCGGCATGCGTAAATTAGAATTGGTATTATCCCAACGACCAAACTTGAAACTATTCTCAAAATGGTAGGATTACCTTGTGATTCTAGATATTGACTTGTGATTAGCAAAGATTTACCAAGACCAATCGCATAAAGCATGATGGTTAAAATCCCAAAATAAGCCGCTCGCCTTCCAAAAGTATCTGTAAGGAGATGCTCAGAATTGAAGTCATTCAGGTTTGCACTTCGAAGACTGCTCTTTGATAATTCAAGTACAAGCAGAATGGTCATTGCACTAGATAAACAACCAATTGCACCCCAATTAAAAATTTCGCGGAAAAGGTTTGTTTGGCTCTCAGATAAAGCCATGGAAGATAGGAGTCCTAAACCAGTGTATTGTCTACTCCATTCCCAAATCTTTGGCGCAACCAAACCACTAAATGAAAAAACAATTCCACCAAGAAGAGGAAGAACTACCGCAACTTGGTTGCGATATTTCACCGCAAAAAGTGCAAGTAAGACGAGTATGAGGAAGTTAAAAAGTGGAATCATCTGTTTTCCAATCTAGCACTTAGAATAGTAGGAAGTGAGTGCAATGATTAATTCCTTAATTATTATCTCTCTTAATGATAAAATGTTCTCTTAGCTCTCAACCTATGAGATTGAATTACGAGTTGGTGCAGGATAGTGCATGCGCAAGGTTATCCGTCTAGATATTTATCACGCAAGTTAGACGCACACAATAACAGTTGCTAATCAGGCGACTTTGGACCTGTCTCACCCTCAAACATTTTTTGGCCTAATGACTTTAGTGAATAAATGAATGAGAGGATGCGATTTAGTCTATTATCAATATTCATAATCTTTCTTGTTTCATTCTTAAAAGCTTCATCGGACGCTCGAAACTGAAATTCACATTTTTCTAAATTTGCGTACATTGTCATAAATCCACGGGACTTTTCCGCGGGTAAATGCCATAAGGAAAGTGAATTAAGATCAACGTCATTACCCTGATGTCTTGTGAATTTCCTGGTAGTCCATATTCGAGAAATAAAAGAATTCAGGCTTGCCGATTCACTAGTCTCAATCAATTGATTCAATATATGTTCTTCAGTAGTTAAAAACTCCTTTCCATTTAGTGCTCGCGCTACATTCCAGTTCCAAATTTGTGAAATGTTGGTGTTTAAAGATTCAATACGCGTAGAGGGAACAAAGAGAATTTCACCTCCAAGATGACTGGTCTTCTCTAATGGTTTCTCTTCTTTCTTCAACTCGCGATACGCTCTATAAATTTTATTTGCGGTTCTCAAATCAATGCCATTTATCAAGGTATTTTGTGACGAATCAAGTTTGAAAACACCTAAATTTTCACCGCAAACACTTTCAATCTGGGTAATATCATTTATCGCGACGATATCTGGATCGAGGAATAAGGTGGAGGTTTGTGTGTGTTTAAGGGCATCGAATAAGAAGAAACAACCTCTAAATCTATCTCCAAAAATATCAGGCGGATTGAAGGTAGATGGAACAATTCTGATGTCGACTTTCAACTTGTAAAGAAGCTTACGAAAATAAGTGTCAATAGGTTTATTTGTATACAAAACCAACGAGATTCTTGAATCTGATCTTCGGCAGGATGCGAAGCACACCACGATACATTTAAGATACACTTCCAAGGCCTTATCTGACTCTCTCCTCTTAATGTTGGGGTTAATCGCCTCTACTTGTGCAAATGGAATCGCAATCTCCATACTAAATTATACCTCCGAAGTTCTGTAAATTCCTTCGGGTAGAAGATATCCATTAGACTGGAATCTAGCTTTAGCACTGAAGACATCCTTGGGAATCTTGCAAAGTGCAGGCCTATGTAGTCTCAAAATCTTCATTGATTTCCCGCCCACTCCGGAAAATATTCCAATCTTAGTCGTGTGCGCGTTTCGATTATGGAAAAGTTGAATATTTGTGAATGATGTGCGTGTTGGGTGCGAGTCTTATGGATTGCCTAGCATGGAAGCCTAACGATCTAGAACCGAACGGTTGTGTATTTGTTGATTCCTCCTCGGTGTTGTGTCTGACATTTTCTGAGTTCTCTTAATTGACTAGGAGTTATATACGAGTCATAAGACGAAGATAAGAATTCAAAGAAATCACTCAAATTTGATCAATTTTCGGCTCACACAGAAACTCAGAGTATTCACTTTTGTACTTGCAAAATAAAATGGCTACGACAAGCCTGACAAATTTCTATTCCGAACATCTAAACTAAACTAGAATGAAAGGTTCAACTTCTTGATACAATAACCTCTGGGAGTGTTCTATGATTGGAAATCCTGCAAGATGATTGGGGACGAAAATAGCAAAAAGTGAAACGCAGATAATTTTTGTGAGTCAAATCTTTGCTGGTGTTTTAAGTTTACTTTCAGTTATATTGACCGCAAAATACCTTGGACCAGAGATCTTCGGCGCCTGCAGTATTGCTCTTTCACTGCATATTGTGTTTATGAGTTTCGCAGATTTTGGTGGATGCTCCTGGGCTGGCCGTGAACTTGCATCCGGATCAATATCGGATTCTGAATTCCTTCACATAAAGAAATCAAAAGGCAAATTGATGCTGTTTCCGATGCTAACGAGTCCAATAATTTATTTACTGTTACCCAACGATTACTTCGGGGTAGTATTACTTTGCCTCTATCCGCTACTTTGGAATAATTTCAATTTTGTTCAACACTTCTTAATTGCAAAGGGTAAATATCACCACTCAGCAAAACTTATTGTAATTGAGAGAATGTGCTGGCTATTAATTATACCGTTCAGTATAAGTAATTTTGATAGGGTTTTGAGTTTCACCATTCCAATATTGAGCGGACTTGCGGTCCATGCAATTATCGGTGATCGATATCTGAAGAGTTTCAGTAAAAGTGAAGAATTAGACGAACCTCTGACAAATAGAAGAATTTTTGGCAAATCCATAAACTTTGGCCTGATGAGTTTCTTCAGTGTACTAAATAATCTCGACGGGCTCATTGTAGCTTCTTTTGCGGGCATATTGAACTCTAGTAGTTACATTCTCTCTCAAAGATTTAGAAATCCGATGATGCTAATTTTCAATTCCTTCTCAGTTCGTATACGACCGCTAGCAGCAAGAAGAGACATAAAGCAAATCCAGGAGGCTTTTACGCAAGACATTTCATTTTTGAGCTTGGGTGTCATTGGAAATCTTTGTTTTGGGCTTATAGCTTTCTTTTTTCATTCGAAAATATTTGGCTCGGATTTTGAAAATCTAGGAATAGTAATTTTATTCAGTGCCTTAACCTCAATCTGTTTAGGCTTGGCCTCAATTTGCACTACTATCTTGAGTTCTTGGGGCCTTGATAAACAAATGGCAAGAACAAGCGGCATGTTTTCCTCAACATTACTGATAGGAGTTGCCATCGGAGCCTTTATCGGGGGAAGTTTAGGTGCTTCACTTTGGGTTTTCGTGGATTCCCTAACTTTTGTAGTACTTTTAATTAGAAAAATATTTTTTGCCAGTAAGGACTTAATCTAGTCCGGTTACAAGCAATTGCAGTTACGCCAAGTAAATAAGTGCCGTAAAGATTCTTGTTATGACAGTGGGTTAAGAGTGATTACCTGAATTCAAATCTTGTTTCCTTTTAAATTAAGCCTCGATATCATCCGGGCATTAAGTTTTTTGCCACTTTTCAAAACCAGAAGATCATCAAGAATCTCCTAAATCTCTAAGCATTTGAACGTATTCTCCTTGGGTCCCACAGTCGTAGTATGAACCTTGAACTTTTATTGCACCAATTTCGATATTTCTCGCGAAGAGTTTTTGTACATAAATCCAACATGGGCTTCGCTGTCGTCAACCATCCTTAAATTCTCTCTATTAAAACATGCAGCCCCCAGAAATATTCACAAGTACATTTGAGGTTCTTATCTTTAATATAAGTTATTGAATTATTCTCATCTATTAAAACCTGCCCAAGTTTGCCTTTTTGAATTGGTTGTAATTTCCAACAAAATAGATTCGCATCATTTTGATTATCACTATTAAGAAATTCTAAGATTTCTGTGTAATTAGAAAAAAATATCTGACGTGATTAAAAGAGTGATGCCGACGTGGATTTTTCGCAAAGCTTTGCTATGGTTTCCATCATAGTTTGGGTTCTCAATTCGAAAATTTTGAGCCTCAAACTTTCATCCACTGCTGACTTCAACAAATGTGAGAAATCAGGATTGATTCCAATCAAAATCTCATCAAAAAGTTCGCCGAGGAAATTAAGGTGCCACTCAAGCAAAGTTGTATTGCTGGCTTGAGTTGGTAGCAAGGATTGGTAGTAAGGATTTTGGATGTCCTCGCATACAAGTAGCCGATCCTGCTGCTGGGATATGTAGAGTTGTTTTATTCATATTCCTCTTTTCTAGAAATTAATTTAACTTATTTGTTTTTTGTTTGAATCTGAAAATAGAATGCTGTAAAGGTTTACTAATGCCATTATTTTTGATCTCTACTAATTTATTCGGAATATTGTTTAGTACTTCAATGTCTCGATTTCGAGATAGTCCAATTATTGAGTTATGCACAACCAGATCATCCCATGTATAATACGTTTCAACAGTTGGCTCGTAGAGAGTTTTCACTCTTTGGTATTGTTCCTGAATCGAATTAGAAAATCTTGAGTAGTCAATTCCGGATGGCTTCACATGTATCATCAGTGATGAATCAATAATCGCAATCTTATCAAGTGGATTTCCGAGCATAGCTGCCCATACATGATTTATTCCTCTCCCGGACCCACAATTTTGGAAGGTGAGCAGACATTTGTTAAGTGCACTTTGAGTGAATAGTGGTGCCATACCGTCAACATAATTTGAGTATCGCAAGATATATCTTAAGTCGCGACTATCTATTTGTTTCCCCATTGCAAATCCTAGACAACCTGGTTGTGCAATCTCTAGATTGTGCTTCAATACAGTTTCGAAAATTTGAGAATATTGACTTCGTCGATTCGAATCTCATCATCGGCCAGCTAAATTAAATCATGATTTTCGAGGGTGATTGTTCCAGTGTCGATGTTTTTTTGATTCTTCGAATTTAGACGGCGGGTTAGTTTTAGCAGGTAGTTGTGGTTGCATTGAAGTTAGGCAAAGGTGGTAAATCTTTGCAATATTCATGTATACATGGATAGATATCTGAAATTCTTGGTTGCAATAAGAGAATTAAGTGACTAGATTGAAGGCGTAAAGAGATCTACCTATATCACCCATTTTTCTTGTTGCCTCGAAAGGAGTAGTTAAGGAACGAATGAAGATTTTGCCCATAGATTTCAGTCATCCCTTAGTTTCAGATGCGAAGCTACAAGCCATTTTTAGGTTTGTTAAATGGCAGTTGAAGTCTCGAATTTTCCCCCAAGACTTTGTTCACAGTTGGGTGGCTGAATCAAAGTTTTATGTCAAGAATGGGGAAACAGGGCTCACGCAGAATATTTATGTGGGTTTACACGAATTTACTGATATGTGCTTTTTACTTCATTTGTTGAGAAAGGAAGATCAGTTCATTGATGTTGGTTCTAATTCTGGATCCTATTCAATCTTGGCTGGTCAGGTTATTGGCGCAAGGGTTTTGGCATTGGAGCCAATTCCATCAACATATATACGCCTCGTCGCAAATTTCAATTTGAATTGTATTGAAAGCCCAAGTGAAACAATGAATCTTGGCCTTGGTTCATCACCAGGAAGTTTACACATGACGAGTTCGTTTGATACCACTAATCAAATCGTTTTTGATCAAGATTCTGAAGAGTCCATTAAAGTCGATATCAAGACTCTAGATCAGGTTGCATCTGATTTAAATCCAACACTTATAAAGATTGATGTTGAAGGCTGGGAGACTGAGGTGATACGTGGCGGTTTCGAGACATTACAGAACCCAGGTTTAGTAGCACTAATCTTGGAGTTGAATGAAAGTGGCGAGAGATACGGTTATTTCGATAGAGATATTCTAGAAACCTTAAAAGATTTTGGTTTCGAAGCCCATTCTTATGATCCTTTTCGGAGAACATTGAAGCAGCTTCCGAGTAAGAATTCCAGTGGTGGGAATACGATTTTCATAAAAAATAAAGAAGAAGTTGAAAGAAAGATAAAATCTGCACCCAAAAGAGAAATCTTGGGAACTTGGATTTAAAGCATAGATTTAATAATAAAGTGGGTTGTGTAGGGATCGAACCTACGACCCGGTGATTAAGAGTCACCTGCTCTACCAACTGAGCTAACAACCCGTTGACCATTTGTCGTGATCAAGCGGAGCACACTATAACCAGTACTGCCTTAGATACCAATCTCTAAGCCAAATAGAT
>Ga0194116_10005634_pt1 | contig 13696 bp, 13 predicted proteins | sample TA2MahsurfametaG_4_FD_148617 | JGI IMG/M metagenome (GOLD analysis project Ga0194116, IMG submission 148617) | Freshwater microbial communities from Lake Tanganyika, Tanzania - TA2015008 Mahale S9 surface | ecosystem: Environmental > Aquatic > Freshwater > Lake | place: Tanzania: Lake... | reverse complement strand
TTGCTAAAAGATAATAAATTGTTATTAAAAATCTACGGACTAGATGCTTCTCAGGTGGACAGAACGATTGATGTTGTGTCTGGAGGTATTCGCTACTCTGCTAAGCCTAGTGATGAGTCTAGAAAGGCTGCTATAGTAATGGTTATTTTTGCTGATAGCTAATCCGTACATTTTGGTAAGCGTCTCTTGTAATGAGGCGCTTACATTCTGAAATCTTCCCCTAGATATGTTCTTCTTACTTCCTCGTTCTCTACTAGATCTTGAACGCTGCCAGATATTAATACGGTACCTTCTCTAACAAGATAACTTCTGTCTACAATAGAAAAAATTTCTCGTGCATTATGGTCTGTGATTAATACACTTATACCTTTTTGTGTTAGATGATGGATCATTTTTTTAACATCATTAATTGCTATAGGGTCGATATTAGCAAAAGGCTCATCGAGAAGTAGTAGTGATGGGTTAGTGACAAGAGCACGCGTAATTTCTAATCTACGACGTTCTCCTCCAGATAGGGTGCTTGCTTTTTTCTTGCGTATTTTTACAATGTTAAGCTCTTGCAAGAGCAGTTCTAACCTCTCATTTTGCTCTTTCTTCGACAAGGATAATGTCTCTAGGATACAAAGGATGTTTTCTTCAACGGTCATTTGTCGGAATACCGAAGGCTCTTGCGCCAAGTATCCCATACCAAGGCGAGCGCGTTGGTGAATTGGTAGCTTTGTGATGTCTTGATCCAGAAACAGTACTGATCCAGAATCGGGTTGGATAAGTCCTATTGTCATATAGAAAGCTGTAGTCTTTCCTGCTCCATTAGGGCCAAGAAGGCCAACAACTTCTCCTTTTTTTACATGAAAGCTTAGACCGTTTACGACAGTACGCTCTGCATATGTTTTTTTCAAGTCAGTAGCTTGGAGGATTATCTTTTCACTATGCTCTGTATTCATAATGTCCTTAAGAAGACGGTTTGTATTGTGGAAATAGTTTTTTTAAGACCTCATTTTCTTCGACAGACAGAGTGAATTTTACGTTACCTACTCCTTGAATCACTGTCTGATGAGATTGTGGGTTTTGTATAAGATGAACTTCACTGGCACTCATTCTAACGCCTTGTTGTTCATCCCAAAATAAAACTTTTTGCCCTGGGTTAGCAGAGAGGATCATTGTTTTGGTTTCTGGCGAATAGGTGACTCTGTCGGCAATTCCACATCGGAATGGCTCCTGCTCTTTTCTAGAGAACAGACACACATTTCCTTTGAGAGTTAACGAAGTTGGCTGGAGCAGTTGTTTGTCTGCAGCAAACTCAACATGTGCCATATCAGCATAAGCTCCAAGTGTTTCTTCTTCGTAAAAGACCTGATCTATGTAGTTTCCTCTAGTTTTAGCTTTTGAGGTGCCAGATATTTGTGCGTTAAGTAAATTGCGGTCAATTTTGAAGATCCCTTTGCATTTCAATTTATGGTAGCTGGCACTTTGGGGGTCTTTGTAGACAAATTCTGAAGGGCCTTTGCTTTGAATTTTAGAGATCACTTTTACACCTTTTATGATCCCTTGCTGAATGTTAAGCACTTCTTCTGTTGTTACCGTTCCAAGAGCAGATTCAACAATATGAGATTTCCCATTAAGGGTAAGAGAGTGTTTTGTATTATCCCAAGAAAGGTTTTCCGTCGTAAACTCAATATGTCCTTTTTGCTGTTGTGGCAGTAAGGATGATTCTATTTTTCCTCTGCTATTGTTCATACTAAGCACAGATTGTACCAGGTCGAGATTTACCAGGCTTGCCTCAATGTAGTCTTTATCGTGGAAGATTTTACAATAAGACTGGTCATCTTTTGGATAGGCGGTAACTGTTCCCTGGAAGTCCTTTGATGAGGTGGCTGTAGTTTTATGATATAAGGCATGATCCGACTCTAATATAAATTCTTTGTTATATTCTATAGTGCAAGAGTCTTTGGCTTTTATTTTTTCAATATCGTATTCAGTTTTTTGATCTTTTTTCTCTTCTTTTGTTAGACATAGTTCTATATTTGGACTCTTCAGATTAACATAAGAGTCTCCTCCTGATTTTTTGTGTATCGTGTCAGTGAAATTAACAAGACCTGATTTTGGTGCTGTTAGGGTTCCTGTAAGGTTAGAGAAGTCTAGATCTGCATGATCGCAAAGAAGCTTGGCATTATCTTTTAGGGATAAAATAACATCATTATGTAGGTGAATCAGAGAAAAGGGGAAATCTTTGCCGGCCTCTTGCTTTTCGAGTGATGCCTGCTCTGCAGTCATCTTGCCAAGGCCATGATCGAGTACTACTCTTCCTGTTAAGGTAAGAGCGCTGCCATCGTAAGATGCATTCGTCGAAGAAACATACCCTTCTTTAGAGGGCTCTGAAGAAAATATAGTAAATGGAATAAGCAAGGTGATCAATATCGATGTATAAGTCTTCATGGATTTTGTCCTTCAGGTGTAAATGATGCATTAAATTGATGAGCTTCAAAGCGTGGTGTTTTTCCTGAAACAGTGAACTCTATGTCTTCGGCTTTTCCCTTGAGAAAAGCTTTAGAAGAGGGGGTTGTGGTAATCAGTTCATGACCTGGAATGCGGAATAATGAAAGCATAACATCGTTTGCTATGAACTCTTGCTTACTGAGGTTATACACTCCCTTGGAAGCTTGCAAGTGACGCATTTGCTGCATCGATTTATTGCCTACAGAGTATAGCTTTTCTTGCATCCAGCATTGCACATTAGATAGGTTTTCAAGTATCTCTAACTTGTTATTCTCAGGTGACAAGGTTAACAGTGACGAGCTACTATCAATGCGATAATGCAGTCTGTTATGGTCTTCCTGTGCAAAAAAGATGTCTTTCCTTACCCCTATTCTAGTTTGTGTTGCTACACTATTTTGAGATTCTAATTCTATTTTCCTACACTCTTCTATGAGTGCTTTGTATTTTAAAATATCACGGTCTGTGACAAAACATATTTTAAATAGCCCTGTAAGTATTACAGCACTTATTCCTATACATGTTATTGTCACGGACTTTCCAAACATTTTTAGTTACCCGATTGGACGATTTGATAGATTTGTTTTAATACAATAAACAGTGATTTCATTTCACTAAAAGGCATCACAGAGTCTTTATCACTTTTTGCTTCTTTAGGATTCGGATGCGATTCCATAAATATACAGTTGCAGCCTGCAGCAATAGCAGCTTTAGCAAGAGTTGGGATAAATTCTCACTGTCCACCAGATGAGGTTCCATGTCCGCCTGGAAGCTGAACAGAGTGAGATGCATCAAAACAAACTGGTACTCCAAGTTTTTGCATGATTGGGATCGCCCTCATATCGCTTACAAGATTGTTATATCCGAAACAGGTGCCACGATCAGTTAAAATAATTTTATCGTTTCCGGCAGAGCGGATCTTTTCAACAGCATTTTGCATATCCCAAGGTGCCATGAACTGACCTTTTTTTATATTAATTACAGCACCTGTTTCTGCTGCTGCAATAAGTAGGTCTGTTTGTCTACATAGAAAAGCGGGGATTTGTAAGATGTCACATACTTTACCAGCTTCTCTAGCATCCTCAGGAGAGTGGATGTCTGTAATTACAGGGACGTTAAATTTTTCTTTTACTTTCGACAGTATCTTTAATCCTTCATTGATACCAGGGCCTCGAAATGAAGAGTGAGAAGACCTATTTGCCTTATCGTAGCTTGATTTATAGACAAAGTTTATTCCGAGAGATCCAAATAAATCTTTGAGAAAATCGCAAGTTTCAAGAGCTAAAGCTTCACTTTCGATAACACAAGGACCAGACATTACGGCCAGCGGGTGTCCTTGTCCTATTTTAAAATTTTTTAGAGGGACTTCTTTCATTTTTTACAGCAGCCTTTGTAAGTTAATTAAGTACCGATATCACATAATATTTAGCTCATAGAATAAGCTATTTTTTCTATGGGGTCAAGTTTGGTTTATTTATGCTGTGATTTTAGATAAGGAGATCTTTCAGACTGTAATACCCTTGTGGTTTATCTAGAATGCGTTGAGCCGCATGTAAAGCCCCTTTGGCAAAAGTTTCTCTCGAAAAGGCTTCGTGATAAAGTTCGACTTTTTCATTAAGATTTGAAAAGATAACTTTATGCTGACCGATTACTTCACCTTCTCGGATACTTTGAATTTGAGAGGGTTTTCCACAAGCTTTTTGAAGAGCAAGAGCTGTACCGCTGGGAGCGTCTTTTTTATGTATGTGATGCGTTTCAATGATATCTAAAGAGAAATGATTGCTTAGTATATTAGAAAGGCTCTCTAAGGCTTTTATGCAGGCAGCGATCCCTATGCTGAAGTTAGCCGAGTACACTATAGGTAAAGACGTCGATGCTATTTCGATTTTTTTCAGGTCAGTTGCTGAAAAGCCTGTTGTTCCGATGATAAGGGGTGTTTTTGTTTTTTGAGCTTCCTCAATTAGTAGTAGTGTTGCTTCTGGTAAAGAAAAATCTATGATTACATCAGATTGTTTAACAAAGTCACTTAAAGTATTACAAGCTGTGTATGTAGTAGAGGAATAATCGTAGTTTTTTGCATATCCTACAATTTTAGAAAAAAAATCTTGGCTTTTAGCAAGTTTTAAGACGTAAGTGCCCATACGGCCAGTGATGCCATGTATGCCAAGTGTTGCTTTCATAGAGCCTCTCGTATTATCCCTTTTGATATTGCAGTTTCTTGGAGTGTACTTGAGATATCATTTTATTAATTATTTCTATCGAATCTAGGAGAGATAAAATTATTTGTTTATCGTTTTCGAGGCTTAAAGAATTAGCGTAATCGGATGTTTTGTTCAAGGATATTAGGTCTATGAGTTCTTGTTTTGATATTTTTTTTAGTTTTTTATCTGCAAAAATTTCGGATAGACTTTGAGGAGATGTGTCTTCTTCTGTTTTTTCTTCGGACATCTCTACATAAAAATTAGGCAGAAGACAGTAAGAAAAGAATCGATTGCTTTGGTGAAAATAGCTAGGGGGAGGTTCAAAATGTGCCCAGGTAGTGCTTCGTTTGTGAATCTCGAACAATTCTTCCCATTTCGATGCATAGATGCTCGAAGTTCCTGTAATTTCGGAGTGCGGGGCAATGAATTGCGGCTCGATAATAAAGGTTGGATCGAGCATTTCTTGATCTACTGCGTAACGCTTATGTGCCGTAATATCAAGAGAGGCGATAGTGACTGGTTTGTTTTTCATTTGCGAGATTCGTTTGATTTTTTTGTGTAAGAGAATAGGGGATTTGTTTGATTTTTATACAACAAAAATTGAAATCACCTAGTCTTCGAATTATTACAGATTATTTTTTAATAAAAAGGTGGTTTCAAAAAAGATAGCTATCTTTATAATACACGCGGACCCGCATAATTATGAGTGTATAAAGTGAAATTACGAACTCTTCCTATTTCTGTATTTTTGACTGCAATAATGTTTGGAGGCTTGGGGCAAGCGGAAGAATATTCGGAGATCTCCTCTGAAGACACCTCTGCTGTTGCTTATCATAATGTGAATTTTAGCGATATTCCCATCACGGAGTTCATTAGATACGTCAGTAAGGTTTCTCAACAAAATTTCATTTATAATAATAAAGAACTAGACTTTCACGTCACATTTTCCTCAGGTAAGCCAATATCTCCTAAAGATATTGTTAAGTCATTGGTCAATCTTCTGCGAATGCATAATTTTCAGGTGATAAAAGAAGAGCATTCTTATGTTATCTACAAACCGAGAAAAAAGAAGGTTGAGGTTGAAGCAACTGAGGTGTTGCAGACAAAGCAAGAGATTGAAGTTCGTGATGATCCAGAAATTCCTCCTATAAAAGTGAAAAAAAATTTTCATGTATACAAGCTGCAATATCACGAAGGGGCTGAAATTGTTGATTCTTTGAAAAAAATCGGTATGGATTTAAGTTCTTCCTCCTCGGTGACCGACGACCTGCTACAGGCTATTCAGGGAATGCAATGGGTGAAAGCTACAAATTCTTTGTTGTTTTCAGGTAACGTTGAGACTATTTTTGAAATGCAGACAATCATATCTAGTCTAGATGTACCTTTAAGACAGGTGTTTATTGAAGTTCTTGTTGTTGAGACCGACGTGAAAAAAAGTATGGACTACGGGTTGCAATGGGCGGCAAGTGGGCAGATTGATAATGTAAAATTTGCTGGCGGGACTTTTTCTCCTCTATTAGGGCAAGGCGGATCTTCTAGTTTTTCATCAGTTATGCAAGGTATCAGTCCTGGAAACTTGGCTAGGGGACTTGGACAGTTTCCTGTTGGCGCTGGTTTTGATTTGGGAGTGATAGGAGATATTATACTTCACAAGGGCAAGTCCTATTTAAGTTTGGGTGGTCTTGTATCGGCATTACAGGCGGATGGTGACAGCACTATTGTTCTTAATCAGAAAATTATAACTCAAGATAACAAACATTCGAAAATATTCGTTGGAGATAATATCCCTTTTACAGGTTCTGTTGTTTCAACTGTTGGGCAAAGTCAGCAGACAACTGCTAATATAGAATATAGAGATGTAGGCGTTAGCTTAAATATTACACCGATGCTCGGAGAGGGTGATGTTATAACTTTAGATATTGATGAGGAGATCACTGAGGCTGTGGAAGATCATGGTTTTTCTTCTATAAACAACTCTATGGGTGGGATAAGGACCACTAAGACAAATATGGTTACCCATGTTCATGTCCCTGATAAGCACTTTCTTGTTTTGAGTGGAATGATTCGTAATGCTAAGTCCAACTATAAGACAGGAGTTCCTTGCTTAGGATCTCTTCCTATGATTGGATCCTTATTTAGTAAAAATAAAAATAAGGACGAGAAACGGAATATCATCATCTTTGTTAGACCTCAGATCATTCACTCTTTTAAAGATTATGAAAAAATAACAATAGCCCAAGAAGAACTTTATAAATCTCAAGCTAATGCAAAAAACTTTTCAGAGGGATTAGAGATTCTCCCTAAGGTTTCAGATGATTGATAGGATAACTCATATTTTATCCCTTATAGAGGGAGCTGCCTTGAGAATTCGTTTTTTTCTGAAAAAGAGATTGATAAGATTGTTCCTTTTTTATAAAAATATTCCTTTCGCCGGTTTCAAAAATGAAACTTTTTTTCTTCGGATAAGAAAAAACACTTTTAATAAATGTAGGCGATCTGTAAGATTAACACCTTTGGATTGATAGCTCAGCTGGATAGAGCACCCGCCTTCTAAGCGGGTGGTCGCAGGTTCGAGTCCTGCTCAATCCAAAATCTTTTTTATTCTATATTATGAGCAAAGCGACAAACGATTCTCGTTCGAATTCAGACAATTTAAAGCTCCTGGGAGATTTCACTGTTAATCTCCCTCTTTTTTCAGATCTGAATCATTTTTTTAAGCGATTTTATACTAACGAATTTAGATCCCTTTCTGATAAGGCAAAACGCTCTGAGATACATCAGGCGCTTTGTTCTCTCATCGAAAAAGAAAACCAACCTTGCTTCTTGCTTGGAGCTGTGGTTGATTTTGTCGATAAGATCAATAAAGAAAAAATTGTAAACAATTATTCCTTTACTCAGTTTGAGTTGTGGCTTAATCAGTTCTCCAACCTTACTAATGAAGAAAATCTTCATATTCGTGGAAAGATAGTAGGAAAGTGGGTTCCTAGAGATGCCTACCAAACTCTTTTTCCGATCGGAATGGGTAAGATGTACCCAGGTTCTCATTATGTAACAGCACATGCATCTCCAGATCTAGATACTACTGTAGCCTCGTTTTGGGGATGGGTGGATGCGTTTGGGGCTAGAGTGTCCCATGGACTTCACCTTTGGAATGTACCAGGCGGACCACCTTCCTCCCAGGTAGAAATACAATTTTTGTTCGACCATCCTATAGGGGATGCAACCTTTGAAGTGCTTACAAAAAAAAGAACAGCTCTCACTTTATCAAGTGTAGATTTAATGACACAAAAAGGATTTCTAAAGAAACGTGTCAATGAGTCCACCTATTCAATAGATCATGAAAGAAATCAAAATGCAGTTGTTGTTATTGATGATCATGGACGTATTTTAGGTGATTGGAGAAATATTGACGTAGAAGGAGTCAAACAAGTTGTAATGCAGCTTGGTAACTGTTTGCGTTGGTTCGAAAGTTACTTTCACATCAATCTAACATCGCTTTTTGCAAAAGTAGAGCTTTCTAGGCTTGATTTAGAAGAATTTTCATTGAAGTTTTTTTCTCAACCTTTCAAAGTGTGTAGTTTTGTAAAAGATCTGACTAAAAAACAACAAAAACATCTTAATGATTTTTTATCTAAAATTTTATTAGTACCTAAAGGATTAGATGCGACTTTTGAAGAATTTTCATTAGGGCTTGAGTCCTTAGGTGTTGCTCATTTGCAGTATTTCATACAAGAAATTAAGATTGCTGCATCTTCTAAAATATTTAATACAGATGGATCTATTGTTGAAAATAGATCTGAAATTTTTTCCTGTTTAGAAAAGATACTTAGAGCATTAGAGACAGGGATTGAGAAAGTTAAAGAATATGTAGACACACTTGGTATTGCTCTAAACATTAAACGAGAAGTGCTTGGTTATACTCCCAAGGTTGTCAGTTATCGTGCAGATGTGGAAGAAGTAAAAACAACGATGGGCAGTTATTCATATCTTACAGTCACGGCTTCAGATCATGAGGGAGGACAGATTCCTCTTGGTGTGATTCATGCTGGAGATTTACAAAAGCCTATTCTTGGTACTGTATCTTTAAGAGACTTCTGCAATAGAGAAGAGACCAAGATACCTCCCTATTTTGAAGTGATATCAGTAATAGATCACCATAAAACGGCGCTCAATACATCATCCACTCCTATGGCATTTATATCAGATCAGCAGTCTTCTAATGCCCTAATAGCTGAAAAGTCGTTCGAAATTAATGATCAATTTGGTCTAAATGGAAGAAGCTTGGATGATATCAATAAGGAAGTGTCTGAAATAGTAAAGGATCAAAAAAATCATTCTGATCGACGGTTACTCCAAAGATTGCTGCAGAAGCAAATTGTGTCTGATATTCAGAAAGACTACTTTATTGATCCAAAAAGAGAATTTTTAGAGTATTTGCACTTCTTATACGCGATTTTAGATGATACAGACCTTCTTTCTAAAGTCTCATACAGAGATCTAGATTGCATTGCATCTCTTCTAAACAGAATGAAGACTATAGCATCTGGTAAGGAGTCTGAGATTATAGTATTTGACGATCTGGCTAGAGATGATACGTATATATCAAGAGCTGCAAAAAGAATCTTACAAAACGCAGATATGTATTCTTTGTATCGTAAGATTTATCATTTGAAAGAAGAAAATGTAGAACATAATTTTAGAATATGTGTGAAAGGTGAGGCTTCTAGTGTCTTCGCGGACACGAAGGAGCAAAATGGCTGTTGTAGAGTTGGGCAAACAAAAATGTTTGCTAAGAACCACCCAACATATCTTACCTACTCTAATCAGATTCGAGGATTGTGGTATGCTGATGCGAGTAAATTCTTCAGTGAGAGATCAGAGTTTGATCTTCATATCCATATGGTAAGCACTATTCCTGGTGCAGAAGATGTGTATGCAGGCACCGAGGGTTCTTACGAACACAAGGATGAGCTCTGGTTATGGATTCCTTCGACGGATCTGGCGACAGAGCATTTAAAAAGCTTTTTAAGTTCTTTTAAGCAACAGCCTGCTATTGCAAATAATGATATTGAAGTTGAGTTCTTGGGGGATAATGCAGCAATGTTGGATCAAATCTTTAATGAAAGTTTTTTCCCTGTACCAAGAAGAGAAACTGCAAAATATGAAGGAATTAGACTACCTATTGCTATTCTTAGATATAATGCGGGAACACTTAACTCGCGTAAGGCGATGATATCGCCTTACTTGCCGAAAATACTATAAATCTTATTCGTCATCCATCGGAATAGATACCTTTTTATCATCTTCGATGATTTCAAGGTTTACTCTTAGTCCGTTTCTGCTAGCGACGGACATGAGTAGAGTACGGATGGCGTTTATGGTTTTACCTTTTTTGCCGATGATTTTACCTATGTCTGATTTTTCAACAGCAAGTTCGATGATCAGTGTATGAGTTCCGCCGACCTCATTAATTCGTACTTTGTCGGGATAATCTACAAGGTTTTTTACGATGTATTCAACAAATTCTTTCATTTTTCGATCCTTATTTGAATTCAGATACGTAGCTACATTCGCAACGGATTTGAGAACATTCCTATTTTTAGGATAGCGAATGCAAGAAAATATATCTAGGGGCAAGTTGGAAATATATTTTTTTAAATATGTTAAGTTATTGTCGATCAATGGATTAAGAATTATTCCTAAGTAGCGAGCGCAGCGTAAATTTATTTTTAATACATCCAAAATAAAAGATTACAGCTGCTATTAACATTGATAAAGACCCCGCCCATATAGGGCTTAGATGACTAGTCCCGACGATCACGCCAGATACTAATGGGCTAAATGAAAAGGCGCTAGAATTGATAGATGCGAGAATGCCAAGGCTTTCTCCCTGTGTGTTGTTTTGTACAGACATAGAAACCATTGCTGATGCGGTAGGAAATATAAAGCTGAGCATGGATTGTTGTAGCGGAATATAATACCACAAGCTTTTGAGATTGGAATCAAATAGGATCAATCCAATTGTTATAGAAAGGCCTATGAGGCCTAAAAAATATATTCCTTGTGGTCGTAGAATAGAGGAAATTTTTCTTACAATTAGACCGCAGCTCGCAGCATAAAAACAAGCAGCGTAAGCGTAGAAGGTCCCGATTTGCATAGTATTTAAATTATGTTCTTTGATCCAGTACACGGGAATAAATTCCCAAAAAAACGACCACCCAAAGCAAAAAATAAAAGCGCATAGAAAAACAAATCTTAGTGTGGGATTTGTAAAAGCTTTTATGAAGTTTTGTGCGCCTTTGAAAGGGGTGAGATCCGATCTATTCAAGTTGTGATTGGTCTCTTTATAAAAAAAATGAACCAAAATCAGGCTAATGATGGTGACAAGTCCTGCAAAAATAAATGGCGCTGAAAATCCTCCAAGACTTTCGTTATAGCTAAGTCTTCCCCCTATATAAGGTCCGAGTGTAAATCCAAGTCCAGCAGCCATGTTAATGAAACCAAAGTGTTTAACTTTTTGATTTTCCCCGCTGAGATCGGCAACAGATGCACTGATGATGGCAACATTGCCGGCTCCAATTCCTATTGTGATTCTACCAAGAATGAGAAGATAAATATTCTGAGATTTTGCTGCATAGAAAGAAAAAACATATCCAATTATCGTTAGAACTAACGTAATAAGCAGCATATGTTTTCTTCCCTTTTTATCGGAAAGTGCTCCGGCTATTGGGGAGAAAAAAAATTGAGCTATTGGCATAGCCGAAAGAAGAGCGCCTAGCCAAAGACCTTTTTCTAAATCGGAAGGTTCATGAGAAAATAATAAATTGCCGTGCTCGAAGACCATAGCAGAAAACATAGGATAGACAAGGCCAAAGCCTACCCAGTCAATAAGTGTAATTAAGAAGAGAATACAGAAAGAAATTTTCGTTTGATTGGTAGACATGCAGTGTTGCCGGTATTTCTGTAAGCTTGCAAAATATGTTTATAATGTAATAGCTCATCATAATCTGCATTGGTAAAGAAATCAACAAGATCTGCAAAGGGTTTGTTAAATTTTTTTTTAACCCAGATCTTTCCAAATCAATAGCATATCTTTTGGTAGAGGTGCTGTTAGAATAAGTGGCTGCTTTGTAATTGGGTGATTCAACTTCACTCTAGCAGCATGTAAGAGTTGTCTTGATGCATGATACTTAGTGCCTGCAGTTGCACTTCCGTAGACCTGATCACCAAGAACAGGAGTTCTGAGGTGTTTGAGGTGGACTCTAATTTGGTGTGTTCTGCCGGTTATTAGACCGATTTCTAAAAAAGAAACAGTGGTATTTTTTCGAAGAACCTTGATATCGCTAATAGCTTCTTTTCCAGTTGGATCAACACACATTTCTTGTCTACGAATAAAGTGCCTTTTAATAGGAGCATTGACTCTTCCCTCAGGAGGGGTTCCAATAGCAACGGTAACGTATGTTTTTTGAATTTGCCTTGAGCTAAACAGTTCCACTAATGCCCTGTGTGCTTCAGAGGTTTTAGCGGCGATAAGAACGCCAGAAGTGTCTTTATCAAGCCTATGCACAATTCCAGGTCTTAGAGCGTCATTTTGTCCCGATTGCAAGGATTTGCAATGGAACAACAATGCATTTACAAATGTAGATTTTGGGTGACCTGGTGCAGGATGAACAACCATTCCAGCAGGTTTATTTACAGCGATTATATGATCATCTTCATATAAAATATCTAAAGGAATATTTTCTGCTTCTAAAGATATTTCTGGTGGGAGTTCGAAGCATATTTCGATTTCATCCCCGACATCAGGTTTTTCTCTTTTTTTGCTTTGGTCGCCGTTTACCAAAACAAAGCCTTTTTCGATAAGAGATTGAAAGTAAGTTCTTGAAAATGTAGGGAATCTTTGGCTTAAAAGCTTGTCTAGGCGTTGTCCTATCTCTTCTTCTTGAACTATAATAGCTTCTGTTTGTGTCATATAAAGCAAAAAGGTGGGTTTGAAAGTCTAACATTATACCCATATTTGCTTTAATCAGACATAAGAAACTGCCTCAATCGTAAGGATCGTCGCCTTGCGCAACTTTTTTGAGTCTTTTTTGAGATTGGCGCCATTTTTCATCAGATCTTTTGAATTCATAGACCATCATATTCAAAAAATTATTTATAAACTGAGTCATTTGTTCCTTAGTGGCTCCACCTGGAAACATTTGAGCCCAGGCACTGTAAGATCTGTCCTCGCTCGCTTTTTTATAAGCCGGGCTGGCTTGACCAGATGATAAGGCCGCATAATTTGCGTCTTTTTTATCTTGTTGAATTTCCTGATGTGTTTGAATTTTTGAGTTTGATAAAGGATTACTATTTGGAAAATCAGATCCCGAGCTACTAGACATTTTGAGATTGCTCCTAAGCAGTTAATTTTATCTTATTTATAATTTTTGTTACATTTATTGGCTATACAATATGGGTTTGAAAAATGTTTTATTAGCTGCTGGAAAGGAATAAATGAAATACTTTTTGTGGAAAATTAGAAATGTTATTTTTTGAAATTATTGTGCCTTAATAAAAAGAGAAACCACGTAATTCTACGTGGTTTCTCTGAGGTATTTATCCCGACATTAGTTGGATTGGTGACATTGCTTGGTCTGCTGCGGAATCGTCAGGTGTAGCGCCCATGTCTAGAGTTGTTACCTCACTAGCTTGGTGCGTTTCTTCGGTGTGTTTTTTGTTTTCACTCATCGATTTGCTTACGCCTTGCTCAAGTTGCTTATTAAGATCTTCGGTGGTGCTAGAATCAGTTGGTTCCCATGATAAAAATGCTTGTGCTTGTGGTGAAATTGCTGTTGAAGATTGAACTTCTGACATTTCTTGCTCCTATTATTTAGCCGATACACTTATTATAATAAAATTTGAATTGTTTGTCAAATTTATTTTATATGTATTTAAGACCTTAAGGATCTATTCATGAACAGTTTGAGAGTTTTACCTTGTAAGAAAAAAAACAATTATTA
>Ga0194116_10005627_pt1 | contig 13709 bp, 11 predicted proteins | sample TA2MahsurfametaG_4_FD_148617 | JGI IMG/M metagenome (GOLD analysis project Ga0194116, IMG submission 148617) | Freshwater microbial communities from Lake Tanganyika, Tanzania - TA2015008 Mahale S9 surface | ecosystem: Environmental > Aquatic > Freshwater > Lake | place: Tanzania: Lake... | reverse complement strand
CATATCAATACAAAGATATTGATAAAATTATAATAAATTACATAAATTTTTTACCTATTTATAATGGAAATATCTATATCTATCTAATTAATCATCCAGATGAAAGTCTAATTAAAAATCATCATACAGAAAAGGTGGCTGAAATTTTGAAGCCTAATGATTATTTATATAATAAAATAATGTTTTCTATGGATAAATTGAAATTAAATAAAAGCAATTTTAAAGTTATACATATAAGGTACGAAGATGATGAAAATTGTAAAAATACTAATAATAGAATAATGTATATTTTAAATATAATAAAGTCAATTATTTTAAAAACAGATGATGATATATTTCTGATATCAAATAAAAAATTTATTAAAGCTCGATTAATACAAGAAATACCTAAAATCAAGACAATTTTTAACAATACAACTCATATAGCCTGTAGAGAAACAAATAATGAAGAAAATTTAATTAATACATTACAAGATTTTTATATAATGTCAAATTCAAATTATATATATAGTTTTTCTGCTTACATACATGGAAGTGGATTTAGTAAATGGTGTGCAGTTACTTATAATATACCATATATTTGTTATTTGTTAGAATAGTTATTGTACACCTTTGTATATCTTTGTGTAAAGGTGTACAAAATTATATAATTTGTAATATAATAATTGTATTATAAATTATAATTCAGATCTTTTAATTTTATCACGAATTAACATTAGCTCATCGAATACTTCAGGTTCAGCACCTCTTATATAGTGTGTTAATTTAGCATCTCCAGTAGATAATAACAATGTCTTTAAATCTTCATTTTGTGTAAACTTAGCATATTGAGCATTATACATTTCTCTCTTTTGCCTTTTTCCGAAAAAATCAGAATCAGTTGTTACTTCAACTGGTCGTAAAAGTTCGCCTTTCAATTTACCCGTTTTTCCACCTGCAGCCTTTGCCATAGCTGGATCTTTTGACAATTCCGTTCCAGAGTCTAGAGAGAAACTCAAGTAGAAATCAGGATGAGTTTTCTTAAACTTAGAACCCTGGTAATAATGTTCAACAGAAGACCATTTATGATTATCTAGTGTAAATGGTTGCACCCAAAAATTCGACAATTTTTTACGCCATTGAGGAATAGAAGCTAATGTAGAATATTCACGTATTCTATCATTTGGAATTTTCTCTCCACTACCTTTTCCAGGAAGTGGTTTGTCTAAGGATTTTGAGTAGAATTGGAAGACAATGTCGTCATTATATAAGCCTCTCAACTTAGCTTCTGTTAAATCTTCGTATTGTGCTTCTTTAATAACTGTTTTCTTTTGACTTGCTTTGAATTTTTGAAAATCAGGAATAATAGCAAATGGTCCTGCATTTTTTTCTAAACACTTTTCATATATCATTTTCTTTATATCATAAGGTATTTCACTAAATTTAAAAATAAGTTTTTTCTTGTATCCCACTAATTTATAATGAGAACCTGTATAATCAACCATTATATAGAATTCTGGCGTAAATCTACCACGTTGTTCCAACACTTTATCATTTAACTGTCCACATTGTAATACATTCTTTTCATCCTTGGCCTTATAACTTTCACTAGAGAGAATAATGAATTTAATATTTAATATTCTCTCTAATGTGGATATAGCCCATGTATCAGCCCAAAAATCACAGTGTCTTATTATTCGTTTAAATTGATCTAGGTTCTCAACTCCTTTCATAAATTTAAATTCTTTTATTATTGTGGCGGCAACCTTCTTCTCTTCGACTAATCGATCATGTTCCTTTTTAACTTCTTTTGCTTGTGCTAGAAGAGCTTTTTGCTCCTCTCTATCAATTATTTCCGTAAATTTTTGTTTATATAATAGATATTCGTTTGCTAATTCCTTAATTTTATTTGTGTCTCTTACCAAAGAAGCATTGTACATGTCATATTGTTCTTTATATCCGTCAAATATTTCTTGTGTAGCTTGTTCTGCTAATTTCTTACGTAATTTATTCACATTAGTTTGTTGAGCAATACTAGAAAATGCATCTTTTATCGTGGAAAATAAACAATCACCTCCTCCTTCATTATCGAGAATACTATAATTTTTATTTTTCATAAACTTATCAATCCATGTATCAGTTGATGTTTCATGGTATTTCTCTCTAATATCTTTTGCTTGTTTTTGACTTTCTTCTGGTAATAATGGTGGAACAGGTACACCTCTTATTTTAACAAATATATCTTCACGTTCTGGTGGGATATCATAATCAATGGCTACTTTTTCTTCATATTCCTCTTCTTTTTCATCTTGATCTTCTTCTACCCCTTCTTCATGTCCTTCATCTTCTCCTTCTTTATCTAATTTATGCAATGGAACATCTGGTTTAAGCCTTATTTTATTTAAAAATTCCTTGGTTACAAATGAATAAATAAGAGGGTCATCCATTTCTTCTATATCTAAGTTATTATATTTATCAAGATATGACAAATAATCAGATGCTCTTATTTCATAAACACCAATTTGAATTACTTTATTATTGTGTTTAACTAAATAAATCGGAAAATATAATATGTTTTTATCTTCATAAGTATTTTTAGAATTACCAACGGCAATAATAACATCAATGTCTTTTATTTCTAATTGATATAAATTAGCTTCCATTTTTAAATCTCCAGAATCAACACTTTTTAATTCAGGATAACTTACATCTCCATCTAATTTTGATAATACCATTATATAATTTATTAGAATATTTTATATTTATATTTATATTAAATACAAAATATTTTATATTTACAAGACATAAAATTTACCAAAGAACAAATTTCTTCATGAATTTATCATTTTTAAGTTCATTTATATAAAACCACATATTCTGTCTTTTAAATACAATATCAGAATTATTTGGATCGGTTTCAAATGAAACTAAAAAATCTATAATCTGTTCTTTATTTAATTTATTTGTTTTAACATCTTTTGCAAAGCCATAATATTCGCAAATAAGTAAAAGTTCTTTAACTGTGAAATTTTCATTATAATTAATCATTTGTGGAATTGTGAAATCGTTATTATCACATATTTCAGTATTTTCAAATTCAGCCATTAATTCCTCAATATTAAAATTATTTTCTTCTTGATTTTCAAATTCTTCCACATGATAAGAAATGGTTATATCATGACTATCCATTGACATTATTTTAATATATAACTAATCATTTAAATGATAATTAAAAAAAATATTAATTTTATCACAATAAAATTACAAAGATTATAATTTTACATATCAATCAAATCCATAAATTTAAACAATGCCTTATTTGATAAGCTCTTATAATCCTTAACCTTACTATTAGCAATTTTTTTTATTATTTCACTAATGGTATAACTTTCTATTTTATCATAATTAATAGCGTCATCATCTTTATATAAATCTTTTTTGTATAGAAGAGCAATAGTTTCAGTCAATTCTTCAACTTCATTCTTTTTATTTTCGATTGAAATATATTCATATATTTTTGCTAATAAATTTCTTGTTATTTGCATTATCTGAACTTTCGAAATAATACCACAATACATCAAATTAATATAAAATGTTGCCAATGACTTACGCTTTTCATTAATTTTATTAATCTCGCAAAATTTATCATAATTCTCATTAGGGTCTACGTACTCAATATTTTCAAATAATTCAGTGAATCTATTAAAATTTTCTTCGTATTTTGATTTAATGAATTCAAACTTTGAAGATAAATCTGCATATAAATCTGCATAAATCTTAGAATAATATCTATTGGATGAAGCTATTTCAAATATATTTGCACCAACATCGCTTAAGTCAGTTTCTGAATTTTCTGATACCATCTTTTCAATAATTTCTATAATTTTGTTACGCATATCAATATAATTTTTATCAGTCATTTTATTAATCAACGCTCTAATAGAATCAAAGTCAGCGTCTATTCCAGCCTTTGTCTCAATTTTTGTAGTGTGAAATGTTCTTATTGTGTCCCAGTCGTCATCATTTATTACCTTCCATACCTTTATACCGCGTCGCTTCTTTCCTTGTTCCTTAGTCATAGAAATTGTTGGTTCCACTTTCATAGGATTTTCACGCTTTCTAAAAATTGGAGTTTTTACATAATCAGGTGACCCTACTTCCATTGCTAAACTAGATATTTTTTCCATTACTTCATCTGGCACTTCATAGTCAAATCCTTTAAAAATAATATCTTCTATTTGTTCCAAAGTATATATTAAGGTTTTGGTAGCCATCTTGATAATGTATTATATTTTATGTGATTATATTTATATCAATTTTTTATATTATATTAATTATTTTAAATACACTTAAATAGATTTATATATATTATACTACAATATGTCAACAGAAAACGAAAATACTGTTAACGGTGTGCTATCTGAGGAAATAATATTTGATTCTTCAGAAGTTTTAATTCATAATTGGGATCAACTAGATATAAATTCTAATATTTTACGTGGTATTTTTGCGTATGGTTTTGAAAAACCAAGTCCTATCCAGCAAAGAGCTATAAAACCTATTATGGAAGGTAGAGATGTCATTGCTCAGGCTCAATCTGGAACAGGTAAGACAGCAACATTTGCTATTGGTGCTTTACAGAGAGTAAATATTGCTGAGCATTCAACACAAGTTCTTATTTTATCTCCTACTAGAGAGTTATCAACACAGACTGCAAAAGTTATTTCTAATTTAGGTAGTTTTATGAATGGACTGAAAATTCAAACTCTTTTTGGTGGAGCAGCAATTGAAGAAGGTAGTAGTTTCTCAAATAAAAATACACCACATATTATTTGCGGTTGTAGTGGACGTGTTCACGATATGATGCGAAGAGGTAATATCAGTACCAAAAATATAAAAGTAGTCATTCTTGACGAAGCTGATGAAATGTTGTCGTCGGGATTTAAGGAACAAGTTTATAATATTTTTCAATATCTTAATTCAGAAGTACAAGTATGTTTATTTAGTGCAACATTACCTGAAGATATAAACTGTATTTTGGAAAAAATTATGCGTAATCCAGTAAGAATTTGTGTTAAACGTGAACAATTAACTTTAGAGGGAATAAGTCAATATTATATTGCTGTAAATGATGATAGGGAAAAGTATGTAACACTAAAAGATATTTTTTCATTTATCACACTATCCCATACCATTATTTATTGTAATAGCATTAAACGTGTTCAAGATTTATATGAGGCTATGTGTGAAGACGGGTTCCCAGTTTGTCGTATCCATAGTAATATGGAAAAGTCTGATCGTGATAGAGCATTCAATGATTTTAGAAACGGAACTTCTAGAGTTTTGATTTCTTCCAACGTTACTGCTCGCGGTATTGATATTCAACAAGTAAGTGTTGTTATTAATTTTGATTTACCAAAATGCATTCATACTTATTTACATAGAATTGGACGTTCTGGTAGATGGGGTAGAAAGGGTGTAGGTATTAATTTTATTACTAGACGGGATATTGGTATATTGAAGAAAATTGAACAACATTATTCAACACAAATCAACGAAATGCCAGGTGAATTGAGTTTTTTGAGTAAACTATAATCCACCTTATATCCACCTTTAAGAAAGGTGGAGCCAAAAGTTAGAATATAATTTTAGACTATTAGCTGTTATAATTTGGCTCCACCTTTCTTAAAGGTGGATATTCGTATAAATAATTCATTATATTTCTTAATACAAATATAATGAGCTCTGAAACAAAAATTAACGAAATTAATGACCATTTTAAGATTCCAATTTATTACAATGAGAAGAAAGTAGAATTAAATAAAACTATTGTAAAAGATTTAGAATTAGTTGAAACAGTAGATCAATCATGTAATCCTATTTATAATTTTTGTTTTGATAATGATAATGATGTTTCTAAAAAACTTAATAAACAAATATGCAGTTTCTATACAACAGATGTTGAATTTTTGAAAGATAACCAAATGCTTTTAAAAGAATATAAATCATTAGGAGTAAAATACACTGATTATTCTAAAAACTATAAAAATATTGTTGACATTTGGAATGAATTGAAAATCGATGCAGGATTTAAGGAAAGATATTATTTTGTCGAATGGGAAATGCTTGAATTCTTAAATAGATCAGAATGGTTTCTTCAATTTATGAGCATATATAATCTATTATCTCCTGTGTTATCTCTACTTGTTCCTATCATAATTCTTATTATACCTTTTTTCATTATTAAAATGAAAGGATTACAGATTACCATAAGCGAATATATTGGAGTTTTAAAAATTGTTGCTAGTCAAAATGCAATTGGTAAATTATTTGTTGTAAATTTTGGAGACATTACTCCGCAAGAGAAATTTTATATTTTTATTTCAGCTGCATTTTATTTATTCTCAATATATCAAAATTTTATGGTTTGTGTACGATTTAATAACAATATGAAGATTATACATAACCACTTCAATGAAATAAGGATTTATATTAATCATACAATCAATTCAATGGAAAATTATTTGAAATATTCAAAAAACTTATCTACGCATAGTAAATTTAATTTACATATTACAGAGAAATTGGAAACATTACGTGTTATGCATAATAAAATAGAAACGATTTCGGATTATAACATGTTTAATTTTAGTAAAATTAAGGAAATCGGATATGTTTTCAAATGCTTTTATGAATTGCATACCGACAAAATATATGATGATACAATTATGTATTCTTTAGGTTTTAATGGATACATTGATTGTTTAAATGGATTACAGCAAAATATTCTAGAGAGAAAAATAAACTTTGCGGTATTCATCGAAGATTCTAAGAAAACGATATTAGAAAACAGTTATTATGCTACATTAAAGAATTCTGAACCAATTAAAAATACAGTTAAGTTTAAAAAAAATATGATAATAACCGGTCCAAATGCATCAGGAAAAACAACTATTTTAAAGTCAAGTTTAATTAATATTTTATTTTCTCAACAATTCGGTTGCGGATTTTATGATTCAGCAAAGATTAGACCATTTAATCATATTCATTGTTACTTAAATATTCCTGACACATGTGGTCGAGATAGTTTGTTTCAAGCAGAAGCCAGACGATGTAAGGAAATACTAGATGCTATTAATGTATCAAGCGAAGAAACTCATTTGTGTGCATTTGATGAATTATATTCTGGTACAAATCCTGAAGAAGCTGAGCAAAGTGCTACTTCATTTATGAAGTATATAACAAAATATAAAAATGTATCTTGTCTATTAACAACACATTTTATAAAGGTGTGTAAAAAATTGGCAAAATCGAAATCAATTTCTAACTACAAAATGTTGACAGAAAAAAATAAAAATGATTTAGTATATAAATATGTTTTAACAGAAGGAATATCAGATATTAAAGGTGGATTAATCGTATTAAAGCAAATGAATTATCCTAAAGAAATTATTGATAATACACTTAATTAAATCTATAATATAATTCGTTAGTAAATCAATTAATTTATATGTTCTTTTTGTAATATAATGACATCCGTAACTGATTTATTAAATCCAACATTTTTAATGTTTTTAGGAATACTAGTACTTGCTGTAGCACTTATTGTAGTTTATTTTGAAAGTAAAATGAGAGAACAAAACCATAAAATTGCTTCTATGTTAAGTTTAGTATCTACATTAGCAGAGGATATGAATGGAATTAAAATGGGAGTAAATCAATTCATTATAAGAGGAGGAAATAATCCAAATATATCTATTAAGGATAATTTAGGAATTTCTGATACAAATAAATTAATTGAAGTTTCAGATGATGAGGAAACAGATGATGATGAAGTAGAATATGAAGAAGAGAAAGATGAAGAAGAAACAGATGATGATGAAATAGAAGATGCAGATAATGAAAACGAAGAACATTCGGATGATGAAGACGAACAATCGGAAGATGAAGACGAACAATCGGAAGATGAAGTAAAAGTTATTAAATTACAAGTATCAAATGAAGAAGTTGAAGATATTCATTCATATGAAGAAGCTGATAATTTAGAATTTGACCAAAATGATGATTTAGACGAATTTAATATAAATGATGATATCCCTGAAATAGCAGAAGATTATGTTGAGGAAATATTGGATTTAAAATATGATGAAAAGTCAGAAGAAATTAAGAATTCTTTAGAAGAACTCACTATTCCTTCTACAAGTGATTTAAAAACAATTTCAATCAATTTAGGAGATGATACACACGATACCATTGACTATAAAAAATTGCAATTGCCAAAGCTTAGAAGCATTGCTGTCGAAAAAGGCTTAGCAAGTAATTCAGATGTATCAAAATTAAAGAAACAAGATTTACTTAAATTACTTGGTGCTGAATAAGTTTTAGAAAATTTTATTATAAACATAAATTATAGATATGAGTTGGGCCACAAATTATGAAACAGACAATTCAAAACAATATGGTTGGGAAAATTGTTATTCAGCAAGTAATAGTATCGATTTTAATTTTCCTGCAAAAATGGCTGACGGACGTTTATGGTCACAATGGCAACCTGATGCTCTAGTTAATGAGCGTATCCAAATGAAAGAAGGTATTCAGACAAATTGGGGTTATCGCCAATACCTACAAAATAATGGAATGCAAATTATGAATTATAATAATCAAGAAGCATGTTACACACTTGGATTAGATCCACACGTAAATAGTGGAAAAACACCATCTGATAATGTACCTTTTAGATTTAAAGGCATATTTGATACGAGCAAACCAGGATATGGTTATTGCAACTCGGATCTTAAAAATCCATACTTATCGAGAGAACAATTAAATGCCAGATTAGTTGCACCATCAGTTAACCCTGCTGATTTCAAAAATAAACAATAAACAATATATAAAATATAAAATATAAATATAAACAACATAATAATAAGTTTTTATAATTTATTATTATAATGAAAATACTATCTATCGATGTTGGCATCAAAAATTTAGCCTTTTGTCTTTTTGTAAAATTACCAACAGATGAGCAATTTAAGGTGACAAAATGGGATGTTATTAATATTTCTCAAGAGGAAACTTTAAAATGTACCTTTTCCGAAAAAAATAGTTTATGTAATAAACCAGCCAAATTTAAGAAAGACGATAAATGCTATTGTGCTAAACATTCTAAAAAACAACAATATCAGATACCTTCATCCGAACAAAAACCATCATTTATCAATAAACAAAAAATTGCACAACTTTATGAAATTGCCGATAATCATAGCATTAAATATGACCAAAAAATAAAAAAAACCGATTTAGTAAATTTAATTAATGAACATATACAACAATCATATTTTGAAACAATTGAAAGCAAAAAAGCAAACGAAGTCGATTTGTTTAATATTGGCGTGAATATAAAAAATAAATTTAATGAAACTTTTAAAGATGAAGGTAAAATAGACTATGTTATCATTGAAAATCAAATAGGACCATTAGCAATTAGAATGAAAACAATTCAAGGTATGATAGTTCAATATTTTATTATGTCAAATTTAAATGTAGAACATATAGAATTTATATCAGCATCAAATAAATTGAAAGATTGCGATATAAAAGATAAAGAAAAGTACAGTGACAGAAAAAAATTAGGCATAGCAAAATGTTTAGGAATTTTAACATTAGATTTTAGATTTAATGAGCATATAAATTATTTTAATGGACATAAAAAGAAAGACGATTTATCTGATTCATTTTTACAAGGCTTATGGTTTATCAATAACAAAAAACTTTAGAATTTAAATTGAAATATTTTTAGAATTTGAATTAATTCAATTAATTTCAAATATATTAATTGTAATTCGTATTACTTAAAATTAAATGTTCTATTTAATCAATAAATATGGCTGATTTAATGGAAATTACTGAACTCGATTTAAATGATGGAGATTTTGGGCGTTCTTCTTCTAATTTTGGTGGAGGATTAGAGTTATTAATGAATGACAAAGTAAGAGAAAGTTCACGACCAACCAGTGACATTAATTTAGATGATTTAAATAAACTTGAAAATGAACTAAATGATTTGGTGGATGATATTCCTTCTACTGGATTTGCTCCTAGATCTGATTTATTTGACAAACCATCAGTTTCATTCAGCGATGGACCTTCTATCAAATTAAGTGGATTTGATGATAGCAATTTAGGAAAGGCAACTTCCGATACTCAAAATGATAACAAAACATGGGATGGTTATGGAAAATTTAATAACATACCTTTAAATCCTGACAAACCAATTCCCATGGAACCAAAATTATCTAAAGAAGAAATGCTTAGAGAGAAATTCAAATATCTAAGAAAATTAGAAGCTCTTGAAAAGAAGGGTGTTGAACTATCTAAAAAATACTCCATGGAGTCGTCTTTACAAGAAATGATGGGTGAATATGAAACAATCATGGAAGAAAAAACAAAGCAGAATTCAGTGAAGTTTCAAGGAAATATGCTTATGGCTATCATTAATGGTATTGAATTTTTAAATAACAAATTTGATCCATTTGATATTAAATTAGATGGTTGGTCTGAACAAGTACAAGAAAATATTACGGATTATGATGATATTTTTGGCGAATTACATGAAAAATATAAGAGCAAGGCATCTATGGCACCTGAATTGAAATTATTGTTTCAGCTTGGAGGTAGTGCAATGATGGTGCATATGACTAATACTATGTTTAAGAGCGCAATGCCTGGTATGGACGATATATTGCGTCAAAATCCTGACTTGATGCGTTCATTCCAAAATGCTGCTGTTAATTCTATGGCACAAAATAATCCAGGATTTGGAGGTTTCATGTCAAATATAATGAGCCCTACAAACAACGGTACCTTCGGAGACGCTCCTAGAGGCATGGGTCCACCACCACCAATGGCTACTCAAGGTCCAAATTCAATTCCTCCACCAGTTGGAAGACCAGGTAACAATAATTTTGCAAGACCAGATTTAAATATGAGTAAGAGTAATTTTGAGGATGGTATCAATCTTAGAGAGAATTTTGAAAGACCTGATCTACAAGATAGAACAAGTAGAAGACAACAATCCCGTCCAGAAATGAAGGGACCTAGTGATATTAGTGATATTCTCTCTGGACTAAAGACCAAAACAATAAATATTCAACAACCAACACAAAATACAAATGATAATAGCACGATAAGTATTAATGACTTAAAGGATTTGCAATCTGATGCAAATATGCCTAAGAGAAGTGGACGTCGAAAGAAGTCGGCCAGTAATACAGTGAGTTTAGATATTTAGATCCAATGTTAAATAATATATGTTAAATAATATACTTAAAATTTATGTATTACTTGTAAGTATATTCAATATGAATTTTATTTCAGTGGTTTCAATTATAATTTTCATTCAACCGTAACAACTTTTGCCAAGTTTTTTGGTTTATCTGGATTTATACCTTTATTGATTGAAAGATAGTATGCAAATAATTGAATAGGAATTATACCTAGCAAAGAAGCATAAGATTTATTTTCTGGAACTAATATAGTATCACATTTAATAATATCACATACTGAATTGTCATTCGTAATAAAAATGATAGGAGAATTTCTAGAACATACTTCTTGATAACAATTCATTATTTTACTAGAGTAATTTTCATTCAAATTCAATATCATTACTGGAAAATCTTCATCTAATAATGCAAATGGTCCGTGTTTTAATGAACTAGAAGAATATCCTTCAGAATGTATATAAGATATTTCTTTCACTTTCAATGCTCCCTCTTTTGCAATATATTCATCTGTTCCCTTTCCTAATATAAACATATTATTAGCAGTGAATTTTGATGTGATATTCATTATTTTACTATTACATTCATCTAGTGTAGTTTTTATATCATTTGACAAGTTATGTAGATCCTGTATCATTTTTATTCTTTTTTGTTTATTGATTTTGTTAAGAGCTGAAAACCATATTGCTGTCATAGATAAACAGATGACTTGACTAGTAAATGCTTTTGTCGAAGCAACACCGACTTCTTTTCCTGCATTACAATATATACCACAATCAACCTCTCTAGCTATTAACGAGTCTACCACATTTATTATTCCAATTGTTGTTATACTATGAGTTTTTGCTATTTCAATACATCTATGAAGATCCTTTGTCTCTCCAGACTGAGATACTAATATAAACGCTGTTATACCTATATTAGGAATATCACATTCATTAAATTCGGCGCCATCAAATACTTGAACTGTATTAAAATTACACAGCTGTTTAAAATAGTACATACCATATAATGCAGCAAAATAAGAAGTCCCACATCCTAATATTATTAGATTATTAATATTCTTTAATAAATCAGAGTGTTGTTCTAATCCTCCTAATTTCACTTCACAATCATTTTTTATTCGACCACCTTTATTGATGGAACTTGATACTACTTCTGGCTGCTGATATATTTCTTTCAATGTCCAATGATTGAATGGATATGGAGTAAGTTCAGATTCCATTATAGTGACATTTTTCTTTTTGTAATTACGTTTTGTATTTAAAGATAGTAGTGTATCATTTTCTCTTTTTATTATACATATATCGTCATTATGTAAAGTTATATAATTAGACATAATACCACAAAACCCACTTTGCTCTGAAGTTATGATTATTTTATCATCATTTTGACCAACCAATAGAGGCGACCCATTTCTTACACAATATAATATATCTGGTTCATGTATACTCTGAATTATCAAACCGTATGTTCCAGTTAATGAATCGATAGTTTTTTTAATTGAGTCATATACGTCATATGATTTCTTATAATAATATTCAATCAAATTTACTATTACTTCTGTATCAGTTTGAGATTTAAATGAATAACCTTCCTTAATTAAATATTTTTTTAATTCATGAAAATTCTCTATAATACCATTATGAACAATAGCAAAATTACCTGAATTTGATAGATGAGGATGCGCGTTTGTATCCGTTTTACCACCATGTGTTGCCCATCTATTATGTCCAAAACCTATATACATATTATCTGAAGTTTCTAGTTGCAAACTAGACAATTTATCTATAGCACTTATTTCATTAGTAGATGCATATTTATTTACTTCAAATTTATTATTTACAATAGCACATAATCCAGCTGAATCATAACCTCTATTTTGGAGTTGGATTAAACCATTAATTATTAATTGATATACATTTTCGTTTTTCAATAATACTAAACCAAATATCCCACACATTTATAAAAGTAATTTATAAAATATTTTTATAAATTTATTGCATTTTATCATTTATTATATTAAATTTATTATTATAACAAATAATCTACAATTTTACGCCATTTATTAGTAGTATCAAATAAGTATGTAGAATTTCTTTTAATGTCATAATATTTATCAAATCCATCCTTCTCTATATAAAAAAATTTAATATTAACTGTAAGCAAGTTTTCAGATATATCATAATTAAGAAAATATCCTTTACAATTCTTATCCTCAAGTCTTAGTAAAACTTTATATCTATCAGTTAAAATGGGTATTGGTATATTATTTATTAAATTATATCTATTATCATGCTTATTTAATCTATTTATATACTTACCATGTCTATATGCTATTATATCGGTATAATTTATAATTATATGTATTAATTCATCTGGTAAATATTTAAATTTTTTTAATGATTGGATTTCCATTATTATAATTATATTATTTATAAATTCTTA
>Ga0194116_10005618_pt1 | contig 13725 bp, 14 predicted proteins | sample TA2MahsurfametaG_4_FD_148617 | JGI IMG/M metagenome (GOLD analysis project Ga0194116, IMG submission 148617) | Freshwater microbial communities from Lake Tanganyika, Tanzania - TA2015008 Mahale S9 surface | ecosystem: Environmental > Aquatic > Freshwater > Lake | place: Tanzania: Lake... | reverse complement strand
AAATTAGAAATTAGAGATTAATCAGCAGATCCCATTAAAATTAAATAAACAAAATTATCTTCTTTTTTTGAAAATTCTCAATAATTAAAAATCTGATAAATTTTAATAAAATAATAAACAACTAAAAAAAAGATAATTTTAAAAAAATATGTTCAATTTCAAATTCAAACAAGGATTTGCTTTAGATTATGAAAAAACAATAAAATCATACATAAATTCTAATTATGGTAATATTATAGATTAAATATATTAGATTGTGAATCCTATATCAAAATTGAGCCTTTTGTACAAGAATTATCTCAAAATAGAAATGTTTTAATAAAAATAATTGAAAGCGACCGAAGCTTTGAAAATTTAAAAATGTACAGAGACACTTCTGTCAATTACCTAATTATGATTAATGCCTTGAAAAATAAAATAAATTTTGGAAAAGATACTTACAGTTTAAAATTAGATTTTGCTTGGAAAGATACTTTGACTGATGAAAAATTCATCTCCAATTCAATTCATTTTGAATATTTCTCTATTATGTTCAATTTAGGGATTATATATTTTGAAATGGGAAAGTCATTATATTTTAAAGATGATGATATCAAATTAAGAGATGGAGTAAAGTATTTCCAAACTTCAGCTTGGATTTTTGATAGAATTAAAGAAGAATATCAATTATATGTTCAGTCTTTGAACATTCAACCAGATTTGCAGATGAGCTATATGTCATATGTAGATAATTTTATTTCAATTAAATCTTTAAATTTATATCTTTGATGTTTATTTAAAAATTAGAATTTTTATATAAAAATAATAAAAAACTTTAAATTGAAGAATTAATTTAAAATTTCTTTTATCTATTTCTAATTGTAAAATTTAATATATCTTAGATGTCTTTGATTTCTTTAGCCCATGCACAAAGTCTAATATTCTTTATTGCTGAAAAAAAAAATTTAGGAATGGAGCTACGTGCTCAGCTTTGTATGGGTGTTTATGAGTTATATAATTCTGCTCTTAATTTAGCTAATGATGCTTTGAAAAAGCGTATTTCAGATATTAGTCGTTCAATATTGAACTTCAAAAAGAACTATTTTAGTACTTTTGCCTTTATAAAAATGAAGGAAGAATGTGATGCTCAATTTAAAAAAACTGGAGAACATTACGGGAAGCAAATTACTTATTCAAAATTAGCGATAGCTTCTATAACAAATGCCCTTAAAGAAACTGGAAAATTTTCTGGAATTGAAATAGATAAAGCTCTGGAAATAAAGAATGATTTGGAGAAACAACAAGCTGAACTTATGAGAAAAAATAATAGTATGTATTATGATCTAGTTCCAGATATAAGTGCTTTACCAAAAATTGAAAAAATTGTAAAAGCAAATCCATCTTCGAGTATGGAAGATCTCACCAAGCCAATAGATGGAAAAAACTTGCTTGAAGATTTGGTTCCAAAAGAAGCAAGGATGATGGTTGAAAATTATAAAAAACAAATTAATGAATATATTTCAGAGTATTTAGATAAGCAGGAAAATGATATTAAGATTCTTAATTTTCTGAATGATCTTAATTTGCCACATTCTCTTGATTCAGCAGTAAGTAGTGAAATTTCAGATGCTCTTTGGAAAAGGATTAGCGAAGTTCAACAGAAAGGAGGATCTCTCTTTTTAACAAATCAAATTTCAAATATAAACGGGAAAAATGAGGAAGTTGCAAGAAGGATTAGTGATTTAGAAGTTGTTTTATTTGTAAGAGTTTTTAAATATTGTTAGCTTTTTTTAAAAATATAATAAATATTTAATCTATGAATATAAATATTTATTTTATTACTACTACTTTATTATTTTTATTTTTTAGTCCGAAAAAAGTGAAGATGAAAGACTAAGATTATTATATACGAATAGATGGACAAGACAACCTTCCGATAATCTGAATAATTACTACATGGAAACTCTTAAAGACTTTAAAAGTAATTTAAATTTTTTAATTTATAGTTAAATCTTAAAATAATTAAAATAAAGAAGTTAAAATTATTTCAAATTATTAGATAAGGTTGAAATAGCGAAAAATTGCGACAATCAAATAAAAAATGGTATTGTAGATAGCCTCAAAAACTTTGAGATACTAGCTTTATCAAGAGAAGTGCTTAATAAAAGAATCCCTGTAAAAGTTGATTCTTCTTCAATAAAAAATTGTGAAGAAGCTGTAAATCTTAAGAAAGACTTGGATGAACTAGAGTCAATAAAAGAAAAAATTGTATCTATAATTGAAGATGTTTTTAATACTTTAAACGACGATAATGTTATTCCCCAATTTATACAAGTTTTGCAGAAAAAAACAACAGAGAAAAATGTATTTTTAAATTTTATTAAACAATATTCCTAATTTAAATAATCTAATAAGGATTTAAATTAAATTTTAAAAAAAATATTTTAAATATAAAAATATTAGGTTTTGGTAGAAAATAAACCAAAATACGAAGAAAAATTAAAACCATTGGATCTCCTTACAAATAAAGTAAATGAGCTTAAAAAAAGTATTGAGACCAAAAATGAAATATTTAATAAAATTAAAAATGATCAATTCAAACCAAATCCAGATAATGAAAACTTCTTTAAATCTATAGAAGATAGTATCAATTTATATAATATGAAAGCTTCATTAGTACAAAATGGAATTATTTTTTATTCTGAGTTTTTTAAGAAAATCGATGAATTGAATTCTTCTATAAAGGATTACATTCTTTCTAGAGATCTGGAGAAACAAGATCTTATAAATGCAATTCAAAATGGAACTAATATTCAAAATGCTTTTAATGGTGTTGGTAAGAATTAATTTTAATTTATTTTTATTAAATAAAAAATTCTCAAATTATGAAATGATATTTATTTAAGTAGATTTGAGTTTTATGAATCCTGCATTGAATCTAATAACTAATATTGGAAGACAATTCAGATTTGATAAACAAAGTCAAAATAATCAAAATAAGGGTTCTAACTATAATCCCTATAATCAATAAGTAAAAATAAATAGTAAAATATAAATATTTTAAAGAAAAATATTATAAAAATTCTAGTTAGTGATCTATATATGAAACAAAATTTATTTAAAGTTAAAAGAAAATTCAAAAAAATTGTACTAAAAAAGAAAGGAGAAATCTATTATTTTTCATATAACAATTTTCTATACAAATTTTTTAGATATTTTTTTTAATAAATATTAATTATAAATTATTTTTACAAACTAACATTTTTAATAAAACATTTATCTCCCTTCATGCTTTCAAAATTCAATATTTCTATATTTTAGCATTAATCTAATCAATCAAACAAAATTTTAAAATAACTATATTTGCAATATAAATTTAAAACTAAATTTCTTTTAATGACTGTTGATATTTTGCCTTTTAAAAAATAAATACAAAAAGTTTATTTGATTGAATCTCTAAATTTGTTTATCTTTTTAATGATTATAGAGAAAAAACTAGATAACAGTATAAATATATTTTTAATATTTATATTTTCTTGTAAAATTTTTGAACATTTATTTGATATATTCATAGAAGGAAACCCTTTTAATTATTTTTAAAGAAAACATTATTTAATTAATTATTAAAATTTATTGGGTTATGAATATGCATCAAATCAATTAAAAAAACTAAATTCTCTAAAAATCATAATTAAATTTTATTACTTAAACATGATTAAAATTTAAATTTTAATTTTACTTTATGAAAAATTTTGTCTTCTAATATTTCACCATGGATTATTCCAGTTTTTGAATAATTTTATAAAAATAATTTTTAAAGAAATTAAAATATTTTTATTAAAATTTGAATAATCCTTACTAATTATTTTTATTAAAAAATAAATAATAATTGAAAAGATTTACTAAAATCCAAAAGACAAACTAAAGTACTGAAATTAAAATTTGTTTTATTATTTCTAAGAAAACTAATAATAATAAATAATTTTCCTAAAATATTAAATAAATAAAAGTCAGATGGTCTTTTTTAACCTAGTCCCAAGAAACTCATATCATAAAAACGGTACACAATGGATTGGAAAAATTGTTTCAAGATTAATAGGCGAAAGTAGATATGAATGGTTTAGACTAGAAAAAAGAATTTTTTACGCTAAATTTTGGTATTCAAAGCAAACAATTCTTTTCAGATTCCAAACACAATATCCCAATATTGCTCAAGTATTTTCCCTTTTAAACAAACAAGATACTTCAATGGGTTTTCCTGCAAAGAGACAATATGAAAGACATCAAGATTTTGCTGTGTTTAATGTAAATCATGAAGGTTGGTTTCAACTTTATTTTTTTGTTGCAGCAGGGCTTGTTCTAATCTGGAATTGGTGGATGATTGGTTATTACTATCCAGTTAGAGGGTAATTATTAATCTATAATCGATTTTTAAAAAAACGAAATTTCTTTTCCTTTAAAAATTTTTTTATTGATTTATTATGACTTTGTATTTAACATTTCTTAAAAAATTTTTTATTGATAAAATTTATTTTTCCAAATTATAAAAAATAAAATTTCAAAATGAAAATTTTTTTTTTCATTAATATTTTTCTTTTTAACTATAAATTTAAACTAAGATACTATTTTGAATTATTAAGAAAATTATAGTCTTTATTTCTTAAAATAAATCAAATATTAATAAATTCTTTATTTATAAAAATTTACATTTTTAGAGTTAATGTGGAGGATGAGGATCTATATAGATGGAAAGATTATAGAGTTACTACAAACTTTGATAGAACAAAATATCAATTTAATTTATATTTCTTTGCAACTCATATGTATGCCTTATTTAGAAGAGAACATGCTAATAAAGATTCTATGGATGATACAAGAGTAAATTTTATATTTTTAAAATTTTAGTTTAACTACAAAGCTCAATTAAATATTCAAAATCCATATGGTTTAGACAGATATATGAATTATTACGGATATTCTTCTAACATGAGATATTCTTAAACATTTATTCAAGAGTATATTTTTATAATTAGTAATCCTAATTTTCAAAGTCATCATGTAGAGAGATGTGAATAATCTAATAAATATTTTTAATTTATTTTATTTATCATAATTAGAAAAACATTATCCTTTAATCGAATACATAAAAAAATTTAAAAAATTACATTATTTAATTTTTTAATTTTTTGAAAATTTGTGAAATATATTTATTCTAATTATATATATTTCAATTTTAGCATTGACAAATGAAAAATTTTTTGAAAAAAATATATTTTTTATAGATATTTTGAGATTATAAAATTTTTTTTGTAATCTTTGCTTTATAAATTTAAGTCTTTGATTCATAATATATTTTATTTGTTAAAAATTGTCTTTAGAAAATAAAAAAACAAATTTAGTTTCATTTTGGAGAAAGATGATAACGACCCAATCTTTTATTGATAATGAATCTTATATTTCTTTAAAATAACACTTTTCTCTTGAAATTGAAGATTTACATTTAATTTGAAAATTTTTCTATTAGTTAAAACAAATATTATTGATTTTAATAAAATTAAAATAAAATTCGAAAAAAAGTTATTCTTTTTGTTATTGTTATTTGTTAAAAATGCATTAAAAAACATCTCTATAACGAGTAGAACTAAAAACTATATAACTGTTTGAGAAATAAAAAATATATAATGCAAACAGGTTTAACTCTTTTCACAATAATTTTTAGTTTATTCTATTATACTTTACAATTCGAAGCAAATCCCAAAGAAGAAAAAAGAATTCAAAGCACTCTCTATCCTAATTATTTTGAAGATGATCGAGGAATAATAATAATAAATGATGAAAATTATGATAACTTTATTCGTGATTTTAATGTTTCTTTACTTTTTTCTTACAGAAATCCTTGCAAATTTTGTTACCAAATTTATCCGGAATTGGAAAAGATTATTAATCCTCTAAGATATTTACAATCACCAGTTATTGTCGCAAAACTTAACATTACAGAAGGTCCTAATGTGGCAAAGAGATTAAATTTAAATTCTCCAATTTCCTTAAAATATATATCAGAAGAAATGCCTATGGAATATAATGGAGGAAGAACTGGTGAAGAAATTGTTTCATGGGTTCGTGCTAAATTTGATCCTATAATTGGAGAAATAAAAAATGTTGAAGAAATAGACCAATTGAGGAAAATAACGGAGACTTTAATGATCTTCTTTGGTGAAGATATGGATAAATACTCTGAATATTTTAATGCTGTGAGAGGAAAAGAAGATATAATTTTTGCAAAATGTCCTACTCAACTTTGTTTACTTAAATATTCGGTAGGTAATGGAGATATTATGGTTTTTAAAAAATCAGAAGGAAATCAAAAACCATCAATTTTACGTAGTGAGGAATACAACAAGGAAAATATAAGTAAAAAATTAGATGATTTGGCAAGAGAAAAAATAATGAAATTCAATATTAAGGTGGCAACTTATATTTTTGCAGAAGAAAACCCAGCTTTATTTCTTTATAGATCTAAATCAGATTCAGAATTATATGATAATTTATTGCTAGAAGTTTTTGATGAAGCATTTAAAAACAATTTAAAACTTGTCACAACAGATATAGTTGATAGTCATGAAATGAAACTTGCTCAAATATTAGGATTTGATACTAACGATTTACCAAGAATTGTTATTCATGATACAGGGTTCCCAACTACTGTCAAGAGTTATGTTATGGATAAATCCAAAACTATCAATAAAGACAATATTTCGGAATTTATTCAAGATTTCAATAATAAAAGAATTCCTATTTATTTAAAGAGTAAACCAGTTCCACAAAATCAAACTGATAGTTCTTACAATTTAGTAGGATCAACCATAGAAAAATTTGTAAATGACGAAAATAAAGATGTTCTAGTAATGTTTTATGCTCCTTGGTGCAAAAATTCAAAAATACTTTATCCAATTTATGAGAAAATTGCAGAAAAATTGAAAAATTTGCCAAATTTTTTAATAGCGAAACTAGATGCTTTTAATAATGATGCAGGAGTTATAGATATCGAATATTATCCTACAATCGCTATTTGGCCAAGTTATAATAAAAGTAAACCAATATTATTTGAAGGAGATTATAGCAAGGAAAAAAATATAATGAATTTTATTAGAGAAAATGCTTATCATAAAAATACTTTTATTGATGCTATTGACCAACAAGAAGAAAAAGAAGATACTAAAAATTCTGCAGAAATTTCTGATGAAATGATAAAACTTGTAGGAGAAAACGAAGAAAATAAAATTAAAAATGCTTCTGAATTTTAAATATATTTAATTGTTTGTTTTTTAATATTATAAATTTATTATTTTAATATCGCTATTTATTAACAATTAAAAAAATTAAATGAAAATTATTATTAATAATTTAATTAATAAATAATAATTAACTTCTTTTTTATATTTTACTTAATAATTGTAAAAATTAATCAAAAATTTTTATCAAAATAAATTCCAAATCTCTATCTTAATTCACTCATAATTTTTTTAAAATCTTCAAAATTAATCGTTTCAGATTTTTGTTTGTTTATTTGTGTCAAAAATTCTTCCAAAACATTATCAGAAATTTTTGCTTGTTCAAAAAACATAGTTTTAATTTCTTCTTTCGTAATTTCTCCATTTCTATCTTCATCTAAAATTTCAAATGCAGTTCGTAAATTTTCCTCAGATAAAAGTTTTTTTTTATCAGAACATGCTCTTATAAATTCTTCAAACTCTATCATCCCACTGAAATTATTATCAACAATTTTTAAAAATTCCTCAAGATCCTCTTCTGAATAAGTAATTTTTGCATCTTTGTATCCTTGGATTATTTCATCTTTGGAAAGCATTCCATCTCCATTAGAATCTAAAAGTTTAAAAACTTTCCTTAAGTTGGAAATTTCACTTTCACAAATAAAATTATAACTAATAAATCCATTCATTATTTGAGAAAAATGAAATCCAGGTTTAAACTTTTTCATATTCTGCAATGCATCGTTTGTATCAATTTCTTCATTAAATATATTATTATGATTAAAATTTTCAGTAAAAAAAGGATGATTTAGAGCTTCCATTGCTGATATTCTGCTATTAGGATCATATGTCAGTAATTTTTTCAGGAGATCTTTAGCCTCTTTTGAAATTGTTTTAAATTCAGGAATATCCATGGTAAAATTATAATTGATAATATTATTTTCAATTTCCTTTTCCGTTTCACCGGAAAAAGGAAAATAACCGCTTAATAAAACATACATTATAACTCCACATGACCAAATATCACATTTTTGATTGTATTGATTTTGGGCTACTTCAGGTGACATATATTGACAAGTTCCTATTACATCTTGATATTTATAATGTTTTCGAGTTAGAATTTTACTACAACCAAAATCAATTAATTTTATTTGAAAATTTGATAAATTTTTGAAATATACTTTTTTAATTTTAAGGAGTTTCATATGATCCTCATTAGAATATCTATAAGGACCATGATTTGTTTGTTTTTCACATTTTTTATTTAAATTTTGTATATCTAACTTAATACTTGTATTAAATGAATATCTTTTTTTTACAGTATTAGAAGTAATCATAATATTTTCTGGCTTCAAATCTCCATGTACAATGTTATTTTTATGAAGATATGCTACAGCAGAAATTATTTGATTCATAATTAGACCTACAATCACCTCATCACGGTTTTCCATGGCTTCAATTTTATTAAATAAATTTCCTTCACTAATATATTCACTTACAATATAAAAAAAATCTTCATCTTCGAATAATTCATAAATTTTTATAATGTTTGGATGCTCAAGTTTTTGTAAGATTTTTATTTCATTAATAAAACTTTCTGAATCATTAGGATTTGTTAATTTTACTTTTGAAATTTTTTTCATCGCTCGAACAAACTTAAATCTTTTACTTATGATTTTGTAAACAACACCAAACGCTCCTTCTCCTATTTTATCCTCAATTTCATCATATTCATAAAATTCTTTTGGATCACATTGACGTTTTAAAATGCAATTGGAAGTGTCAAATTTTAAATCTGATAAACGATTTATTGGGGCTTTATTTTCCAATTCCTCTGATTCTGGTAGAAGCATTTCTTTTAAATCATCATTTATTGGATTAATGGAAATTTTCTTGTTAAATAATTTATTTTTTGATTTTTTGCAGCATTTACAACAAAAAATGTAATTGATTTTTTCTCTCATTTTTAAATTTTTATAAATTTATTTAAAAATAACGGATCTTAAAAATTAGTTTCTGATTAAAAAATTAATTTAATTTTTTGTCTTTATAAACATTTAATTTGCTTGATTAGGATAATTAATAATAAAATTTTAATAAAGAAGAATCTATTATAAATGCTTTTAGGATTTTATATACATTGATCTTTAATTATATATTAAATATTAAATTTATAATACCCCTTAATTTATTTTTAAATATACATAAAATTAAAATATATCAATCTCCTCTAATCTCGTCATCTTCTAAAATAGGGAATAAACCAAAATTGTGCCTTTGAACAGAAGAAGCTCTAACACTCCGACAAAAATTCTTTATAGTATTTGGAGCATTGTTGGAAATATTTATCGTATTATTCTTTTGATTTTCATTAAAATTCTTTTTTTTTCCCAGTAAAGAATAATTGTTTTTATTTGAGATATAATCATGCCTATATATTTTAGCAGTATTTTGATTTTCAAAATTTTTCTCACAAGAAATATTTTGATAATCTAATTTTTGAAGAGTAGTTTTATCCATAAAACAAAATCTTGATAAATCGTTTCTCCCATCGCTGATATTTTGTTGAAATCTATTATTAATAAATGATAATTTACATTTCATTTGATTTGGAAGCTGGTTTAGAGTTATTACATGAACTTCTATTATTTGTCTCATTATTGTTAAGCAATTTTTTATAATTTGTTGATGATAGGAATTTTGATCTGGTATCAACTTAATAAATATTTATATAAAATTAAAAAAGCTTAAATTTACCTTGTAATCCCTGTCTTGTGCCATAATTTATTAATGATTTATAGCTATTTATTAAAAAAGAAATGCTTTCATTCTTAAGATAAATATTTTTTTCCAATTCCTCTTGAATAAAAATAAGCATTTGTTTTTCCATACCTTGAAGATATTTCATCAAATAACTAATTAAAAATTCTGTATTTTGTCTATTTGAAAAGAAAGATAAATCCACATCTCCATTAGAATTAATTAAATCATTATGATTCTTTGAATTATAATCGCTATTTTTGATCAAATCATTGGAGTTATTTTGAATACAATCGTTTATTGACACTGAATTTAAAAAATCTCTCTTTGATGGAATTGCTTCTTCATTATTTGAATTTTTAGTGAAATTAGAATTGTTATAAGTAAAATTTTTATTTTCAAATTTATTTTCATTAATCTCAACTGAATGATTTCCTTGAATTAAAGTGTAGTTGTTGATATTATTATAAAGAACCAAATTGGGATTGTTGCTTAAATTCGTCTCAGGTAAGTTAGTTTTCTCATTTGTATGAGAATTATTATTTTGATAAATTAAAAATGTTTTAAAAATTTCTATTTCATTTAAAGAATTCAAGAGAACTTTATTTTTTTCAGGAAAATAAGTTTCAATATCTTGATAAATATTTTGAAGTAAAAAATTAATTTGTTTAATTTTCCATTCTCTAAAAATTATTTTAAAAAATTCTTGCTTGTTGTTTAAACTTAAATCATCATTTTCTGGCATTTGCTGATAAAAATAAAATCTTTCTAATTCATTGTCATTATAATAGTAAAGATATTTTTCTTGTTCATTTTTTAAAAATTCTTGCATCTAAATTGCTTTTATTTTATAAAATATTTATAAACTAAAATTATTAGAATTTATGATTTAAAAACCAAATTTTGGAGACTAAAAAAATTTAAGTTTTTTTTAATTTTATTATTTAAAAAAGGCATTTCTAATATTATGATTATTAAAAATTCAGGAATAAAACCTTGTTAATTATTTTTTTGCTTTAGTCTTTCTACTTTATTTCTGAAAAGATAATAATTTTATAAATTTCATAATAAATAGAACTTTAATTAATTTGTATTTAAAACAAATATTTTTAATATAATTGCTTCCTTTTTAAGTGCTCATTTCTATAACTTGTTCACCTAATTCATGATTTTTATTACTTCTAGAAGATTTTTCAACATTTATGTCATAATCATCACTAAAAGATTTAAAATTTGCATTTGGAGCATATTTCAATTTATAAGCAACTAAGCATATAATATTATAAACTGAAAATATGGCGACGATAGCATAAAAACTATTATTAGAAATTTTTCCAATATCATTTGGTAACATTGAAACATCAAATAAATATCTTAGATTAATTTTACATAATTTAGTTTTAGTAAAATCTCCATCACAATTATCTGAAAAGGTATATAAAATTACTTCATATTCTCCAGCTTCCCAAAAATAAAAAGTAATATCACTAGATGAAAATTCTACAGATTTCGAATAAATAAAATTATTTGTTGTTAAGATTCCAATATGCTTGAAAAAGCTATATTCATCTGTAAAAATAAAAGGATTAGATATTAAATCCCCTCCGACTAATTGCTCTGAATGTATTTCAAATATAGAATTAAATTCATTCGCAGTAGAAGAACGTGAAATAACTAAAAATTTATTTGAATTTTTTTCAAAAATATAAGTGAAATAATCATCGTTTAATATATTGGTAACACTAATTACTTTATCTGATAAATATATCCTATTTATTTTTGGATTAAATTCATCTTCTAAACTAAATTCAATAAAAAATTCATCACCAGAAATTAAAAATCTATTTGAAATAAGGACTCCCAAAAAATAATTTTTAATATTTGGATTGAGATGAATTTCAATTTTTTCTATATAAGGATGAATAAACTCAAAAGGTTCAAATTTAATATTATTTAAGTCTTGAACATTTAAAATTTTTAAACCAAAATTCGCAATAAGTACATATATTGAATTATCAGTTTCTTGAATGTCTTTAACATTAAGATCCATTTCTGTATTATTTTGTTGACATAAAAATTTTTTCAATTCATAAGTTATTTTATAATCATTCCCATCTGAATTTTGAGAAATTACCATTATCCCTTCATTTTCAAGTCCAAGGAAAAAGGTATTTCCTCTTTTTACAAAATCAACAATGTTTTTTCTTTTTAATTTTTCATCTTTTAAATCAACTAATCCAATAAAGCTGTGCTTGTAACCATCGTTTTTGGTTAAAATTGAATTTTGTTTGTAAATTAAAATATTGTCCTCAAAATCAACAAAAAGCAAATATCTTTCACTTTTTTGAGAAGTGGAATCTAATAAAATTTTTTTTATTTTTCTTTTTTCTATGTTAAAAAGATTTGAATTTAAATTATTATTTTGTGATTTAAAATAATCTGTAACATTTAATTCTTCAATTCCTAATCTGTAAAAAGAATAAAGCTGCAAATTATTATCATAGCAAGTTCCTACAAGCATATTATTTATCGAAACAATATTAGACAAATTAAAAAAAAATTCTGATTTAATTTTTTCAAAGCAGAAAAACCTTTTTATTTATTTTTAAAACAAACAAACCATTTAATTAATTACTAAAATTAATTGGCTTATGCATAAGCATCAAAGCAATCAAATTGCGGGATTATATCTGGCTGTTCTAAATTAAACTCTAAATAAAGATTTAAATCGGTTTTGAATTTATTATTTTTATTAGGTTTTGGATATCTTACAATAGGCTTAGGAAATTTTGCAATTAAATTCTTAGAATAAGAAACATTATAAGCAAAATTTTCCAATTCTGTTAGCTTTATATTGTTCTTTGTTATTCCAGCCAAAAAAAAATCATGAGCTGGAATTGAAGAATTCAAATATCTTGGTAAATTAATAATTAATTTATGATTATTTTGTACTACATAAACCATTTCTTTGTCATTATAATTAATTACTTTTGTTTCTCGTTTATCTTCATAAGGTTTATTAAGTTTTTGGAAATTTTTTAAGAAATCACTCATTTTAGCTCCTGGAGATAAATATATTATACTCTCAAGATTTCGAGAATGCTTGCTTGGAGTTGAATTAGAGTATAGTATAAATTCAAAGAATAAAATAAACTTCAATAAAAGGTTTTCTTTTAAATGTAGAATTAACATTTTTGAAATTTAATTTTCAAATAGTTTAATTTAAATTTAATTATTTAAAGAATCTTTAAAAAATTTAATTGAATGAATCTTTTCAAATCACAAAGTAAATCAATATATATAAAAAATTTGTTAAATAATTGACATATTTTGTGAAGAAATTTATAACAAAATTTTGAATTTAACATTAATTCTTAATCTATATTCCCTGTATTTTTTATTCTCAGAAATCCATTTAATTTTAAATAAGATGTTTAATCAACTTTAAAATTAAGTTTAATAATTACCCATAAAAAGAAAAAATACTTATAAAATGAATTCATTGTTGTTTACTAATATTTATAAATTTCTTCCTGTCTAATATTTAAAAGTTCTCTTTTCGGAATTTTAAACAATTCTTAATTTTAAGAAATAATATAAAAAATTTAATCATAATTTTTAAAATCAATTTAATTTTGTAAAAATCATTAGATAATTAACAATAAAAAATTTTGATTTGATGAATTAAATAAATAGGCTTTTATTCAAATAAATA
>Ga0194116_10005612_pt1 | contig 13732 bp, 12 predicted proteins | sample TA2MahsurfametaG_4_FD_148617 | JGI IMG/M metagenome (GOLD analysis project Ga0194116, IMG submission 148617) | Freshwater microbial communities from Lake Tanganyika, Tanzania - TA2015008 Mahale S9 surface | ecosystem: Environmental > Aquatic > Freshwater > Lake | place: Tanzania: Lake... | reverse complement strand
CTTTTCGATTTTCAGAATCCTCGTTGTTTTTAAAGTGGTTTTCTTAACTCCACTTTTTTTCTGTCACATTGGGTGGTCAGCCCGTTGGCTTTCGCAGACCGTCTTGGTTTTAAACTTGCCCATAACGTTTTGCGGCTTGGCGTAGTGGCGGATTTTTAGCACAAAAGTACAATCGAAGAACGAAACTTGAACCTACCACAAAACTGTCATACGAAGCACTGCACCCGCCATTACGCCAAACCGCTGTTACCAGCTGGCGTTCTGTCGTCCGTGTTTGTAAACCATTGACGTTGTTGAGTTTAACTGTCATTGTTTGTGTCGTGTTGGTCAGTGCGGTTGCGTATTTTTTATTTTCAGAAGGGGAGGAGATTTTTTTAATTCAATTTTGTCTGCGTGGGAAAGGTGGAAGCTCTTTTGCAAGCTTTGCCCTGTGCTTGGGCTTGTGCGGCTTGCAAATGTGCTTACACCTGTGTGTTGGCTGTTCAAAAAGATATTTTCTCTGTTAAACATACTTCTTAAATACTTTAGAAAATTTCTCAACGGTTGATATGCACCACTTAAAATATTCTTCCCAACGTTTTCTTTCCTTTGGATTACCATTATAAGTCAATAGGATTCGTGATGCTGTGGCATCAGGCAATTCCATCCATTCTAATTGTTCGCCAATTTCTTTTTCAATAGTTACCTGATTTTTATGGAAGGTATCAAACAATGCCTTGTCGTTGCGGATGTATATCTCACAACCTACATAGCCCTTTTGTGTATTGAGTGTTAAAGCGATATGGCAACGACTGGTGCCAAATGAAATATTATACCAATGTTGCGGTTTGGGTGTTCTACCAAAGTTGGCAGATGTTTTATGTTCGTGTGCATACTCTTTTAACGCATCCCAAAATTCTTTCTGTAGCAATTTTAAATCACTTACAGTATTCCCTGCTTCCGAACTCTTAACTGTTTTGCCCCAATTGTTAGGCTCGCAAATGATGTTGAATTTGGGTGCTGCATCTGAGTCACCAATTTTGTACACTTCAATTTGCACAAGAAAAAAACTGATGCTTTCGCTGATGTTACGGTTAAACCAATCTATTGCCTGACGATGCTCTTCAGTGTAATCGGTTACCACCCATATAATAATGCTGGCATCATATGCAGAAGCGTAAGTAAGCAACTGACCTAAGTGCTTGTGGTCGGTTGATTCCAATTGATTTTCGATAATGACTTTTCTTTTTGAATCAATATCATCTGCCACCAAATCAACATTGTATCTGCCTGCTGATGCTTCGGGTTTAATGTTCTCAAGGTTCAGTTCTAATTCTTCGCAAAGCACCGAGATGTTTTCTTCTTTGGCTAACCATTGGGTAAAATCAATGGCTTCGTGTTTCCATATTTCACGAGGATTTATTTTTGTTATGCGTGATAATTTAATACTCATTTGTTTGCGGTTGCTATTATTTCATTAATTCACTTAATGCTTTTTGAATTTGGTTTTGTGTATCTGTAATGATGGAATACAAATCTGATGTGGTTCTTTTGTCGGAGAAGTCAGGGGCATTGTTGTTCACTGCTTTCAAATCAAATTCTTTATCCTCAATTTCCTTCTTTGTTTGAAACCAACTGCGTTCACTAATTTTTTCAGGGTGGTCTAATGGAAGTTTGAAGCGATATAAAAAGTCGTCAAAATGCTTGTATTCCATTGGGTTTCCCTTATTCACTTTTCTTGGCTTAAAGTCTTCACCCAATGTCATATCATAATACCAAACCTTTTCGGTTGGTTTTCCTTTTTTAAAAAACAGCAAGTCAGTTTTTACACCAGCACCAGCGTTTACAAATACACCACCCGGTAAACTTATAATGCAAAACAAATCACAGTCGTTAAGCAATTTTCTTTTGGTCTGTTTGTATGCTGCTGTTTTTGTGTGGAATAAAACGCCTTCATCTATTACTAAACCACAAACACCGCCATCAGCTAGGCTATCAATGATGTGTTGTAAGAAAAGAATTTGTGCTTTGCCTGTCTTGTATGCAAATTGTGCTTGTGCCGCCTTTCCTTCTTTACTTCCAAAAGGTGGATTTGTAAGAATATAATCAAACTGGTTTGGTGCACCTCTAAATAAATCACCGAAAGTTACTGCACCAGTCAATGTGTTTCCGTGCCAAATTCTAGGTAAATCAATATCGTGTAAAGCCATATTAGCAAGCAGAACTGGAATAGCTTCGTCTGCATCTTCTCTACCAAAAAATGTCTCATTTTTTAAAGAAGCAATTTGTGTTGGTGTTGGAGTTTGGTTAATTAGATGCTTGTATGCTTCAATCAAAAAGCCACCAGTTCCACAGCAAGGGTCATAAACTGTTTTTTCTAATTGCGGATTTACTACATCAACAATCAAACGAATTACTTCTCTTGGTGTAAAGAACTGCCCACCATCATTTTTCTTTTCTCCTAAACTTGGCAACAATCCTTCAAAGGCTTGTGAAATTGGGAACATATGCTGGTCGTTGATTTCGGCATTACTTAATTCGTGAACCTTGTCAATAACATCTTGCATATTGGTAACACTCACCACCACAGTTTTTTCCTTGTTGATGAAAATTTCAGAAATTACTTTGTGAGGGTCAGTTGCACCATTATGATTTTTCAATTCCTTTAAATATGGAAACAATTCATTGTTGATGAATTGCAAATAAGTGTCTGTACCTGCATTATCTAACTCATAGCGTTTCCAACCTTGTAATTTTTGGCTTACTGTTTCTTCTTTGGTTTTGCTTTTGTCATAAGGTGCAGCCCAATCACGCCAACGGTAGGGTGAAGGCAGAACAGGTTCATAAGTTTGCCCTAAAGCATTTGCTCTTTGTTCAGCAATGTTGTCCTTTAAATCTAAATACCGAAGAAAGAACAACCAGGTAATTTCAGGCACATACAGTTTTGCTCCCTTTGCTTTATCTCTTCTTAAAATATTGCATATTCCTTTGATAGCCTTGTTCATTGAAGCTACCGAAGTGATTGCTTTATTGATTTCTTTTTTTGCTTTTGCCATTTTAGTTCTTTTCTACAATATTTTCTATTTCATCCAAGTAAACTCTTTCAATCGGATTGTTTGCCTTATCAATTCTGTTGACATAAAGGTAGTCCTTACGGTATGCTTCCAAATTTGACTTTGGATAACCCGCAAAAGGCCCATCAACTACTCCTGTTAGTGTTTCACCGTCAGTTTTCGTAACAACCGCAAACTGTTTACCGATGTTTTCTACTGCATCTTTTGCTATTTGAAATTCCATTGTTAATTGTTATAAAATTTAAAAACCTCTCTCAATATTGCTGCTGGCAATGCTTCGATTGCTTCGAGTTGGGTTAATGATTTTTTGTTTAGGTCAATAAATTCTTTGATTTTTTTGGAGACTGATATACCCAAATCATTACAGATTGAAACATCAGAAGGAATTGCAACTTCAAGTTTCTTTAATTTCTTTAAGTCTGCTCTCGGCATTCGTCCACCAGTCGAAAATTTTACTGTATCACCAATCACTGCCTCACTTTGCAAAACAGCAGCAAGGAATTCTCGATTATAATTATTCTTTGTTTTTAATGGAATAAGTTCCATTGATGATTTCCCCTTACCTGTAGGCAGATAAACTTTGTTTAGATAAGGACGAAGTTTGCCATATAAAATGTTTGTTTCATCAAATTTGAAACAAGTACTTGCTGGCGGATTGTATTCTTCATCTGTGTACTCTCTTGTATGTGATACAACATTTTCAAGTCCAACAAATGGAAGAGTTTTAAATTCATCTTCATAAGGTTGAACCTGATTTTTTACTTCTTGAAAAATCTTATCCAATTTCTCCCACTTCCAACCATTTGGCAATTCATCACCTTCATTGAAGGGAAATACTTCTCTCAATAGTGCACCTTGCAATGCTTCAACAGCTTCTTTTTGCATTAATGCAGCTTGCCGCATTATTTCAATGTGTTCGATTTTATTAACTAAAGTATCAGCGACTGATTTACGTAATGTGTTAGTTTTGGGGTTAGGGAAATAAAAATCCTTAAAGGTTTTCCATTTGATATTCGGATATGTGGTTGACCCTGCTATTTGCCTAACAAATTCCTTAGAAAATTGACTATTAAGTAAAACCCAAAGATATTTAGGGTCAACTTTAGTTTTATCGGGAACCAAACGAAATAAGAAATTAGAACAAGCAATTTTACCTGATAATTCTGGTGGACAAATTGCAGTTTTGCCTGACCTAATGTTGGCAGAAGACCCGCTTGACTTAACTACGAATAAATCATCTTCAAAAAGTATTGCTGTTTCCTCATTTTTATTTAAGTACCTTTTTTCTGATTTTGACAATCTAACTCTGCCATCATTGGTTACGTTACCAACTCCTAAAACTATTACTTCAATTCTATTTTCACTTGGGGTGTCCTCTCCGTAAGAGCCATCATACGAATGAACTGCTTTTTCAAGTTTTGTCCATTCCCATTCGTCTGAAAGTTTGATATTTCCAAAATATTCTACCATATTATGCTAGTAATCTTAATTTTGTCTGATTAATATAAAAGCCTGGTTGTTCAGGCAAATTGATGAGTGCTTCAAAGCCACCGTTTTGTTTCACTTCGTGTTCGTCAAACAGTTCGTTCAATTCTAATTCTTCAATGCCACCTTTTGCAAATAGTCCGGCAATGGCAGTTAGCACATTTTTTGTCGGGTTTGGCAATGGCTTCAACCAATCCTTATTTCTAAATGAAAAACCTCCGGCTCTTTCTGTTCTTGTTTTGGGTATGTAACCAAAACCCAACTGTGCAAGCACATCATATAAATCACATTCCTGTTCTTCCTCCAGCTCTCGCACTAAACGCAGAGCATTTTCTCCACCGGGCAAATTGTTCAATAATTCTTTTCGGTTTATCGGATTTACCCAAGTAAGCCGCAATGTTTCTAAATCGGGAACTTTTTCGCTTACCGCTGTTGCTAATCTTTCTTTGTAAACTTCATAAGGCACTAAGACATCTTTTCCATCTTCCTCACATAAAATACTCTTGCCTTCATCTTTTACTACTACTTCAAATTGTTGCTCGGCAACTCTTATTATTTTTTTTGGTGGCTGTGGTTCACCGCCTTCGCCACCTTCGCCACCTTCTGTTTTAGGTGATGCTGGTCGGCTAATGAAATCAGTACCAAATAATCGTGTAGCATTGGTATAGTCGTACAAGCGGAACATCATTTTACTTCCTCTTGGCTCGCCAATTCTTGTTCCTCTGCCCACCATTTGGTAAAAGCTGATAGGGCTTTTGATATACTTAAAGAATATTACATTATTCAAGTTTGGGACATCAACGCCTGTACTTAACAGTTCAACTGTGGTAGCAATAAAATGAGAATTTGCAGAACCTCTCAATTCCGCTATCAGTTCTTTTGATGATGGCTGCGTGCTTGCAGCAGTACATTTGAAAGCATACATTTCTTTTGGTGATGTTCCATTTGTTCTGCACCAGTCAGCATATAAGTTGTTTAGTTTGATAATTACTTTTTCAGCGTGTATTTCACTTGCACAAAATATAATTGACTTTTGATGAACGCCACCAGTTTCAATAAGCAAATCAAAAAGGTCTTTACACATACTGTGTATGCGGTCATCTAACAATAAGTGTCTTTCAAATTCATTTGAAGAATAGATGTCGTCTATTTCTTCTTCGGCAATCATACCACCTGAATAGGCATCAGAAATATTTTTTGATTTGATTTCATCTTTAGATAATAAGCGATAATCAATATCAGGTTTTCTTTTTAACACTTCGCAAGCAGCCAAATAACCATCGTTTTGTCCGTCTGCAATACTGTATTCATAAACGGGTTCACCGAAATATTTAATATTGTTTGCTGTTACTTCTGCATCTGCATCAGCATCTTCGCCTTTTGTATTGGTCAAGGTTCTTGGCGTTGCAGTCAAACCTATGTGAACCGCATCAGGATTGTCAGTTAATACAATACTCCAATTGCCCCAAGCACTTCTGTGGCACTCGTCAATGATGATGTGAGAAAAGAAGTTTTTAGGAAAATTCGTTTTCCAAAACTCAGGTTCTTTATCATCACCCGTGATATTTAATGTCTGGTAAGTACCAATTAATATCTTGGCGTTTGTATTTGGATTTTTTGTAGTTATTTCTTGTGCATCGTCTCCAAAAATGCCCTGCAAATGTGTCAAAGCTTGTGTCCTTAATTCGTCTCTGTCAACCAAGAACAAAGCCCTGCGGATGTGTCCTGCTTTAGCTAATTTCCACAGTAATTCTTTTGCAATAAATGTTTTACCTGTTCCTGTAGCCAAGCACAACAAAACCTTTTTGTGCCCTTGTGCTATGTTTTCTAAAACGGCTCTGATTGCTGCGTCTTGATAATAGAAACGAGTTGCTTCTCCAGTTTTATATCGGATTAGTAAAGCTCTTGCTTCCGCACTTTTAAGTTCAATATGTTTAAAGCTTTCATAGCGTTCTAATAAAGCCTGTGGAGTTGGGAAGTTGGTAATTTGGTCAAACTCAATAATCGTTCCTTTGTCTGCTCCAAATTCAGAATACATTTTACCATTGGTAGAGAAGGCAAAAGGCACATTAAAACGCTTAGCGTATGTCTGTGCTTGTTGGAGTCCAAGTGCAGCAGAACTATTTTCCTTTTTTGCTTCTAAAATGGCAATTGGTAGTGGTGGATGTCCTTCTAAAACAGGAAGGCAAAGTAAATAGTCACTTCTACCTTGTCGCCTTTTGGGTTTACCGTCAATAATGTCAGTACCGCCAGGCGTTACTTCAACTTTAATTAAATCGTTTGTCCACCCAAGTCTTGATAAAACAGGGTCAATTAAATCTCTTCTAGTTTGTGCTTCGTTTCTACTCATTAATTGTCGGCTAAGTTAAGATTATACTAGAAAAGAATGACATAAGTGCGTTGGCAAAAAACGGCTCTTTTGGTTTTGCGAAGGGTTGGCTTGTGTGTCGGGCAAAACCAAATGTGCCGTTTGTGCGGTGGCATAAAATTGAATTAAAAAAAATGTGCGTTGGGGAAAATAAAAAATACAGAAGGGTCAGCAATGAGTGTCGGCTTACTCGTTGTCCGGTTGTTGTATAGTTTCTATGTCTTTGGTCACCTGTCAAAATGGTTTACTTTTTATCGTTTATGTCAGTCGTTTTCTTGTTGTCGTGTCGTCCAATACGCTTGCTGGTAACGTTTTGCGGCTTTGCGAAGGCGGGGCTTTTACGCACTTCCGTTCATTTGAAAAACCGCACTTCAATCATACGAAAATTTGTCATACGAAGCACTTAACCCCCGCTTTTGCAAAACCGCTGTTAGCAGATGGCTTTCTGTCCACCGTGTCAAGTTGCACTACCTTTTTGTTTACGCGCTGAACTGTCTAAATGCTTGTCTGACATGGGTTGTGCGGTTGCAAAAAAATTAAAACACCGAAGGGTGGGAGAAAAAAATTTGAATTTCTTTTTGGGAGGGAGAATAAATACACTCTTGCAAGCTTTGCTTGGTGGCCTGGCTTGTTGCCGCTGGCATGAGTGTATTTTTGCGGGTTGACTTTTCATAATTTGGATTTTAGAATATTTTATTTCGTGTATTCAAACCAAATTTTGTATTTGTTATATGTATTTGCTGATGTCAATTTTATTTGTTCTAATTATTTAACATAAAAAAGAATACTTAAACATTAATAGATGACGAGTAAGGAATGATGTTAAAATTAGAATGTGAATTTTGACAATAAAATGATTCATAAAGCAAGTGATTATTTTTTGAACTCAGTTAGAATATAACTTATTTCACTTTTATTTAAGATAAACCCTTTCTTTGAGATAAATTCACCGAAGTTGAAAATTTTCATCCAATTTTTAATGCTGTTCAAATAACGAATACCACCTTCACGATTGGAAACATAATTGTTCTCAATTAAATCATCAAGGATCAACTCATTAAAATAGGAAACGCTAATTAATTTCTCTTTTAAAATTTGAGATTGTTTCTGATCGAAAACCTTAAAGAGATATTTTATGCCTGGCGCTTGCAAAAATCTGTACTTAATGTATTTATTATATTCATCTTTTTCATTTTTTACCCAAAGCTGGTAAAGATATTCACCAACAGATGTAATACGATAATTGCCATCAAGAATACCCATATGAATTAATGGTCTAAACCAAAATTCACGCTTAATTACATTCTGTTTAGCATGATCACTCCACTCGTGCAGTTGAAATAAGTATTCCCTATTTGCAATTAAGAGATTTTTATAGCCTTCTCTTCCCCTGTAACTATCAGAGTTGGCGTGAGTAATATTTATAAGAAATATAAGGTCATCTGGTCGTATATCTCGAATATACAATAACTCTGGCTTGAACGAATCTTTAGCTAAAATCGCCTTATAATACCTTGTTGGGTCGGATAAATCAATTTTTTCCTCTAACACACGAATTTTTTTCCTCTTAAGAGGAGAAGACTCGATACCGCGGCAATTATATTTTCTAAGACCATCGATATTGTGGGAAACTATCTGCTTAAAAATATTCGTGAATGAAACATAGTCCAAAACCCAAACATCATTTCTTTTACTTACTATCTCTTTAATAGCAGGTTGCACTGATTGAGCATCGTGAACAAGAATAAAACGCTTTAAATTATAATGGGATTTGTATTTATCAAACTTGGCCAAATCCTCGGAAAATTTAGCGAAAGAAAGTTGCTCGTTTTTATGAGTTACTTCGATATTGATATCCTTAAAAATAATGTCTGGTTTACCGGCACCAGAGAAATAATTTATTTCAGCCCTTGGAATGTGAAGAATATCAATCATTATATTCTCTTTAACAAAATATTCAAAGAACTTATCAATCGAAAGTAAATAACCGTCACGGTTAATTATCTCGTCAATTTTTTCATTACCTTGATAAAGCTCAATTCTATAACAAGAACTAATCGGGATTTCGAGTTTAGCAGGAGAGGGAGTTATAAATTTGACGGAAATAGATTTGTATTGATTCTTTGGAATATCAAATCTTAAAGTGGACTTATCGGTTGTTAAATTTTCATCAAGAATTACAAACAAATGAATTTGAGAATCTGCTTGTAATTTTTCAGTATCAAAGATGCTGATTTTTAACTCAACCTTTTGGTTGTGATGAAAAAATAATGATGCCATTTTGAATTAAAATTTACCAAAGAAATCTTCATCATTATCTTCTGGGTCAATTTGAGGAATCTCAAGATTTTTTTCCTTGCAAAATGCTTTAAAATCGGCAGAGTCAATTTTTACTTCAGAGCTGTCTAACATTGCTTGAACTAATGAGTGACAATTGGTTAAAATTCTTCTAGGATTGCCTCTGGTAATCATAAAAAGACCATCTATTACATCGGCAGTGAAAGGAGAGATATCATCAGATTCATCACTTACTTTATTTAGCAGCATAACTATAAAGTTTTCTACATCAGATTTGTCAAACTCTCTAAGATTATAGATTTGGTTCCCGATTCTAGTTATCAAAGGAGTTAATCCAGCGCCAGCATTTTTGGTTGCTGCTTTTTCACTATTCATCATAATTACTTCCCAAGCATCCGGGGATAAAAAAAGAACAATTGAAATTGGGGTAATTTTTTTGCCTGAACTATATGCGCTTGTATATACATCATAAATATTGCGAAGCATGGTCAAATAAAGAATAGCCTTATTTGTTCCAGCCGAGAGTAGGTCCTCAACTTCATCAATAAGAACTACTAAATTTTTGACTTTTTCATCATAAAGGTATTTACCTAAATTTATTAAAGTGCTAAAATCCTCTGTATTAGTTGGAGCAAAATCCTTTGCGATTAGTGTTTGTTTTGACTCATCAGCACTAGCGAACTCAATATTATTTACAACTTTGGAAACAAAATCACGATTAGATACCTGGACACCTTTGCTCTGGTCGTCAATCAATCTAAATGAACTAATCGCGAAGTTTAATTCAGACTTTAATTTCTGTTTAAGATGATATGAGGTAAAAGTTTTGCCAATACCGTAACCGGCTTTAACAACTATTATTTTGGGCAAAGCGTTCTCGAAAGCTTGAAAAGATGCAGAAGTAGCTTTTAAGGAAGAAATGATTTTTTCTACTTCAGCCACGCGGTCTTTGCCAATCATTTTATGATCATAGCGTTCAACGAAGGGGTTTTGTTCAATTTTTCTCATATTTTATTTATTCAATTTCTACAGAATTATAAAGCGCACCTGCTATTTCAATTGAATCAGTGCTACTTAATCTGCCTTGGATTAGATAAATTTTTTTGTTTTCGTAGGAAGCAGGGGTTTTTTTAATCATTGGAATAATATTAAGGACGATTGTATTATACTTTAAAGAGATTAAGGAGACAATCAGCTGAATATTGATCTTCTTAAATGCTGTTTTATTTACGCAGTAATTATACGCTGATATAAAATCAGACCAGCTGAAAGCCTTGCTAAATTCATCTGAACTCATCCAAACAGACGAAGAAATTGTCTCAGACAATTTAGAATTATCCACTGACAGAAACCCCTTTTCATCACTACAAAGTAACTTGCTTTCTAGTAATAAATTGATAAAAGACTCGACACCTTCAACAAAAAGATTAGAGTTGTTTATGTTTTTATCAAAGGATTTTTTTGCTATCGTATGAATAATTTTTGCAAGAGTAAGATTTTGCTCTTTGCTAACCAAAGGTAGGATGCCATACGCACTTGTTTTGTCGGTGAGCAAAAAAATTTTGCAAAAAGCAATATCATCGAATTTTTTCAACTCATTGTTAGGACCAATTACTAACTTACAAAGGTTGGTTGGCAAGCAATAACCATCCAAAGAAAAATTTACGAGATTAAACTGAGAGGCAAATTGATAAGAATAAGTGTAGAGAGAGTCATTTAGTTTATGAAGCTTATCATCATCAAGCGAATTGCCCGAAGGATGCACGAGTAATAATTTAAGTAAATTTGCCCGAAGGTCACTTGTTGAAACGGGGAAATTACGCACAACAGTATCAAGGTATTTCACCAGATACCAATTATTATTTTCGTTTATCCTAATTTTTTTTAGCAACTGGGGAAAAATTAAAGCGTGGCAAGATATTTTTCAACCTCATTAAAATCCTTTTTAAAGTTGGCTTTGAACTCCACAACTACATTTTTGTCCCACATTTGTTTTTTACCGGCAACAATTTCAGCATTAGGTAAAACAAAGTAAACGAAAGATGTAATTTCATTAGAGGGATTAATCTTTGCCATCGCAATAATTAAGGGAAGTTCTGTGCTGTTACAGATTTTTATATATGAATTGTAAGCCCTTTCATTTATCATGTAGCCATCACTTTTCTTACCTTTCCAGTCAAGCAGACAAAGGTTACTCTCAGTATTGGAAGATTTGACAACAAAACAATCTGGCTTATCTTCGCCTGCTTCCCATACTTCTTCATAACGCCTATCTTCCCCAAAGACACGAGTTGAGTAGCCCTTTGCTTTTAATATTTTAGACCCGGCTGCTTCAGCTAAATCATGGAGATTGTAGTTGCGATGAAATTCTTTCTCCGTTTTAATTACTTTGAAATCTTTTTTTTTCATGATATTTCTTTTCTAAAGATTAGACAATATTGATGATGGCGATTACCCACATAAGCGTTATTTATTCCAAGGTTAGCTAATGCTTTATCATCTTGCAACCAGATTTTTTCATCCTTGCCGACAAAAGCGCATTCGCCTGAAGTCAAAGAATTAAAAGTATCAAACGCTAGGGGATAAAGCCTGCTATCAGTATAGATATTGTTAGTAATGACACATAAATACGCTTTATTTTTAAGAAGTTTAAAAACATTGTTGAAAATTGTTTTTTGTAAGGATAAAAACTGATGATAATCATCTTCGTTACCAATATCATGTTTATCCAAAGAATACACTGTATCTAAACCATCTAATTTTCTTTTTGCTTGGCGCATCGAATTTCGCTTTAACTGATTCCAATAGGGGGGAGAAGTTATGCAAAAATCAAAACCCCTTTCGACAACTGCCGGATATTTATTTTTGACTATTTCATAAGCGTCAACCGAATTTCCAACTATAATATCTGCTATTACATTTTCGAAGTTCAGTGCGTTATTAGCTGCTACTCTTCTATTTGCAATTTCAGCATATTTTTTTGTTATCTCGATACCAACCGAATTTCTATTACAATTTTGAGCAGCTACAATTGTGCTGCCAGTGCCAGAAAATGGTTCAAATATCCACTGACCTTTCTTTGAAAAGAACTCGATAAATTCTTGCACCAGTGATTCCGGATATTTTGCAGGATGTAAAGTTTCGACTTCATTTCTTCTTTTCGGACGATGAATAAACCACGATTTTGTGAACTTAATCCACTCCTTCCCTGTCATATCATTCAACTTATTATTATTTGACAACCTGCCTCTTTCACCAAGGTCAGTGTAAACAACTTTGCTTGACCTATTCTCTACTTCGAGTTGAGGTTGCAGAATAATGGCAGCGCCGTTTTTCTGCTTACCAGATGAATTCTTTTTTGATTTCTTTTTTCCTTTCTTTTTTCCTTTCTCAAGGGATTCTATTTCAATCATTGTTTGATATTTTTTAGAGGTAAATGATGACTTAGGGAATTTGTTTTATTTTTGATTCTTTTTTTTTGATTTAATCGATTCAACAGCAACTTGCATTGCCTCCAATGCAAAATATTCGTGTTGAACTTCTGAAACTAACTTTTCGCCAAGCCAAGTTACAAGAAGGTCATCCGATTTTATTTTATAAAACTTTGCAAGGGCAACTACTTGTTCCTTGTTTGGATGTCTAACTCCTCTTTCGATTTTACTCAGCAAAGCGGTGTCCATTTCCAAACACGCAGCTACCTGCCGTAAGAGGAGGTTTTCTTTTTCGCGAAGTTCTCGTAGTTTCTGACCTGTTGTTTGCACTTGTATTAAGTTTGACTTGTCTAAAGTTGTCAAATGTAAACAGAAAAAATGAAATAGAGAAGAAAGAAAGTAATGGTTTTATTAACATGTAAGTGCAAAAGTTGCAAACCGTGCAAAGGATGCAACCCGCCTTTGCTTTCGGGGTCCAGAAAAGGCACGGTTTGCTATACGGAAACCTTGCTGTAATGCCCTGTTTTGGGCTGAGTTAAGTATTTGCCTGATAAAATCAGCTACATGTTGAAGTTTCTCTTTCAGTTGCGTGACAACTAATTTTTTGTAATGCTAAGAATCTTCGGACACAATTGCATTACGTTTTTTGCCAATTCTACTTCAGTCATTAGGCTGCGACATTGCGTTTTGGAATAAGTGGCTCTTTTTGTTTTGCCTATGGTCAGCTTTGGCGGTAAAACAAAATGTGCCACTTGTGCGGCTGGAATAGAAATTCAATTTTTTTTGTGCGGTGGGTGTTTTAACTTTTTTTATTGAGTAGGCTTGAGTGGCTGAATGTCCGCCAGACCTGTCCCGAAGTCGAGTTGCTGTTATGTGTGTGTCCACCTGTCAAAATAGTTTGTCGTGTTGCTTAGTTTAATTTTTTTGTCGTCTGTTTCATGGTTGCGATACTGTCAAATACGCTTTCTGCTAACGGTTTGCTGCCTTGCGATCGGCCCGACTCTTTATATAAAATCTTTACTTCGAAGTTATATTTATTTTCTTTCAAATTTATCGTTGTTCCGAAGCAAGATTGGAGGGTTGGCGCAAGACAGCTG
>Ga0194116_10005611_pt1 | contig 13735 bp, 11 predicted proteins | sample TA2MahsurfametaG_4_FD_148617 | JGI IMG/M metagenome (GOLD analysis project Ga0194116, IMG submission 148617) | Freshwater microbial communities from Lake Tanganyika, Tanzania - TA2015008 Mahale S9 surface | ecosystem: Environmental > Aquatic > Freshwater > Lake | place: Tanzania: Lake... | reverse complement strand
ATCTATATAGTTCTTATTATACAATCGATGAAGTAAATAAAATTTTCAAACGCAATATTAATAAAAAACATATTGAAAACTTTTTGTTTATAATTTCAGACGGTTATATAAATTTCAATGAAGATAATAATTCTAAAAATTTATATTTTGGATATAAGATTAAAAAACTTTCTTCAGGATATATTCATTTGGGATTATGTACTTTAGAAGCATCTGATAGATCTAGTAAATGCATTATAAATGATTCAAAATCAGAAAGATTTTCAGGAATTAATATCAGTTATTTTAGTCCAAATTGCTTTCATATTGATCACTACATTGACTCTGTTTATGGGATTACAGCAAATCATTGTTTAAGTGAATATGAAATTAATAATCTAAATTTTTCATTTATGCTTATATACGATAAAAATCAAGTTGATAAAATTACCTTGAAAATTACTTATGATGGTTATGAATATTTTAATAATGATTTATTAGGATTATCCTTCCAAAATTCAATAGCAATTCCTTGTATTGGGTTAGGTTCCCAAAATAGTGAAATACAAATTTTATCTAAAACTATCTATCCTTAACTATTATTCTTCAAATATCATAAGAATAAAGTTTCAATTTAACTTATCAGATGAATTAATTTGAAATAAACAAAATATTTAATTTTTACCTAATAATTCTGGATAAATTAAATTTTAAAAATTATTAAATAATGTTATTAATTTATGAATTTAATATATTGTAAAGCCATAAATTAATAAATCATTTCTTCAAGTTGAAAAAATAATTAAAATTTAATGGTTTTTATATTTATTTTACTAACATTATTCGATCATTTTCTATTTATTAAAACCAAAACAAAATAAAAATTCTTTTAATTTAATTATTAAAGATTCTTCATATTCTAATGAAAATTAACCCATTTAACATCATTTTTTTATTAAAATTTAATACTTTTTTTTATTTTGATATTAAAATAAATACATTAAGTTAAAATAGATTAAAATGGGGAATTCACCAAGATCAAAAAAAAATAAAGAAATCTTTGAGATACAAAGCAAGAATGGTGTTGTTAATAAGACTGATAATATTATTGGGATAAGAATTTATGAAATGAATATAAATCCTAAATTTTATTTTTTAGAAAATGGCCATTTTTTTTCTTTTTATGATAAAGATAATTTTTATATTGAAATATCTCATTCTAAGACTTCTAGATATATCTTTAAAATTTCATCGAAAAATATCTATTATTATATCCAGCCTGGAATTTTAAATTATTATTTTAATAATTCTTTAATTAAAGTTCATACTGAAGAAAATTCTAATTTTGAAGGAAACGATTCTAATTATGATTTATTGGAAATAACTACAAAAAATATTCATGAGAAAAAGAAAAATTCCAATAGTAAAATTAATATTTCGTAAAAGTGAAATAGCTTTATAAATAAAGATTAAAATTTTTTATAATTTTTATTTTATGAATATTTTTAGCAGCATTAATTAATAAAGATAAAGTATCTGATACAAATTGCACTGCAAAAATTATTATCAATAACATATCTAATGATCTTATTTATTTAAGTATTGCAACTAATGGAATAGGAAGTGATGAATTCTTTCATCTTACAGCAAAGGCTTCTGATTCTTGGGTTAGATTTCAAACAGAATGTATTACTGCTTTGTTGAGATTCCCAAATTATTATGAAGAAGAGTATTTGCTTGAATGCCCTGGAGAATATGAATTCTTAGGAAAATCCAACTTATTAAATAAAAATAATAATTCCTTAACTCCTTTCAAAACTTCAGTGGTAATACAAAACGGAATTCATTCAATTATCTATGTTAAATTATCCACAAATGGAATAGGAGACGAAGCGGAATTTCCATTAAATCCTTCTAATATGGACACTTGGACAAGATATTCAGGCATGCTAAAAATTCTAATAACAGATAATCAAAATTTATATAAATATAGAATCAAAAGCCCAGGTTATTATAAATATATCGGAGAGGGGCTTTTAATTAATGGAGATAATAGTGAAGAAATATATTCAAATGATATTTCAATAGACATCTCAGATTTCAAATCATCTATACATGTTAAAAATAACAGTAGTGAACCAATTTTTGTTAGAATTTCAAATATAAAAGGTTTTGGTTCTGAGGACCTGTTTCAACTTGAAAGATATCAAGAAGATTATTGGAAAAGATTTTGTGGAGCTTGTGTGATAGAAATAGTTGAATTAGATGAAAGAAGCTACAGATTCAAAGTATTTTGTAAAGGGGATTATACTTATGCTGGAAATGGAGTTCTTTTTGATAACTTTTCTAAAGGGAATTGTGAAATTGATCAAAGTTTAGAAATAAATAGTCCTAGTAGATGCGAAATAAGAATCAAAACAGATAAAGAAAAAGATAAAAATTTTTTGATTGATTATAATAATGATTTTTTTACAATAGGAAACATAACTAATAATACTTCTAATCAGGACATTTTTAACAAATATAATCCTTATATAAATGAATCTTTATTTGTAAAAAGAAATTTGTCAGAAAAATTCGAAAGCTTTAACTTAGATAGCTCAACTAATTCTGAACTTAAATGTTTAAATTCAAATAATTTTATGAATACATATATTCCCGATAATTGTATAACTGATAATTTACAATGTGAATTTTATAACAATAAAAGTCCCATTTTCACAGATAAACATTTTGTAGATTCCTTTTTTCCACCTGAAATTCGAGTTATAAATTCTTTAAGTGAAAATGGCTCTCCTGCTCAATTTCATTTCTATGAATCAAACAAAAAGCCAACTCTTCCAACGACAAATATTTGTTTTAAAAGAGCAAGTGAAATTTACAGCTCAAATTTTGATCTTTATAGCGAAATTTCTCCAATTATTCCTATTCAGGGAAATTTAGGTGATTGTTATTTAATCAGCGTTTTCTCTAGCTTGGCTCAAAAACCAGATATAATAAAGAAGATTTTTAAATCAAAAATAATAAACCCCTATGGCTTTTATGAAATTTATATTTATGAAGGAACCGAAAAAAGAATTATGTTTTTAGATGATTATTTTCCCGTAGAAAAGAATTCTAGAACATTTGTTTATTGTAAAAGCCTAGAAAATCAGCTTTGGTGCATACTACTTGAAAAAGCATTAGCAAAATATGAAAATGGATATTCAAATATCCATTGTGGTAATTCAAAATGCGCGTTTCAATTCTTTACAGGTGCAAACACAAGATGGATTACTACTTTAAATTTTGATATAACTTGGAAAGATTTATTATATGCTGCACAAAATAAGCATTTAATCGTTTCTGGTAGCAGAGGTAAAGATCATTTTCAAAAAGATAAATATGGAATTCACAATGAACATACTTATTCTATTTTAGATGCAAAAGAATATTGGATCAAAAAGCATAATAAAAATGATAGATTTGTTAGATTAATGAAATTACGAAATCCTTGGGGTCATGCCAACGTAAAAACAGAGTTTTCCTTGGACTCAAAAATTTGGAATGAAGATATGAAAGAATATTTCGGCTATATTGATGCTAGTGAAAAAAATGGAATATTTTTTATTAGTTATGAAATATTTATGGAATGCTTTAAGGATTTGACTATTTGCTATATATAATTAATGATTAAACATAATTAAGTAATTAAAAATAAATTAAATAAATAAGTTTTTAAAATTTAAACCAGAAAATCTTCGGTTAAATTTATTTTTTCATTTATGAACTACAAAATTTCATAATTTTTAATATCAGAATTTTAATCTTAATCATATTAAACAAATCCCTAATTGAATTTTCTATCAATTTAATTTTTTTATTTTTTTATTATAATTCTCTATCAATTTTATTCAAGAATATTTTTATTATTGTTTTGAAAATCTTTTTTAATTTTATAATTTTATAAATTTATTTGAAATATTGAAATAATATATTGAGAATTTACACACAAACTAGAAAAACTATCCTTTTTTTTTGTTATAATAAAAATAAAAATAACATTAATTCTTTGTTTAAAAATAAATTTTTTAAAATATTTAAATCCAGTAAATAATTATTGCTTAATTTAATTTTTTATTTTCTCTTAAAAGTACATTTTTATTGTTAAGGTTATTGATTTTAATTATATTAATGTCATTAAAATTTACATTTGCAAGATCTTCATTTTCTGTGTAATTATTTTCGAAATTATTTATAGTATTTAACTCATTAGAATAAGCATTCTCTTCCAAGTTTTTTAAATTATCATTATCTAAATTATATCTATTGTCTTCTCTTAATTCATTTTCAGTCGTATTCAGAGCTATAGCAACATTAATATTGCTCATTTCAACATCATTGTAATTGTTATTTATATCATTTCTCTCAAAAGCATTTTGATAATCTATAAGTCCTCTACTCATATTTTGTCTATTTTCTTGATTTCCTTCATTATACAAAATATCAAACTGGTTATCGATGGCATTATTACTTCTAGGAAATTCATCTCTTCTTCTATTAAAAACATATCTCCAAAAAAGCTTGCCAAGGAAGTTATATCCATTCCTATTAAAACGAATACTTCCCAACATTACATAATAACCTTCAAAAAAGGAGTAAACAAATGTAATCAAAAAAGAAAAAATAAAGCATATTATTAGAGAAAGTAAAGTTGAATAATTCAAACTTTTTACACTAAAATCTTCCCGACTACAATTATATAAAACCTTTTGATAGTAAGTAAAACCCAATATACTCATAGCTAGTAAATAGGGACCAAAAATATTATAATTGAAATTAACAAAACTTTCCAAAGCTTTCTTAGCGAAAAAATTTTGGCTTATCAATAAACCTGCGCTCATTGTAAAAGCTGAAAGTCCAGCCATTGTGGCAAAGATTGTGAAAACTATTTGTGTAAACATATGATATTTTATGCATTCTTCAAAAATCAAAAGATTGAATTCTAATGAAAAGGCTTTTAATGAGATATATGAAAAATATACTTCTAATAAATCCATCCCAACAAGAACTAATGATAAAATCATAATTATTTTAAGTGCTATGATTGATGAATTTTGATTGTCATCTTCCATTTTTTAAGTTTGTGAATTATTAAAAATCAATTAAACTAATAAGTGTAGGAAATAAAATTTTTTATAAATGTTTAATAAAACATATAATTAAAAATTTTATTTGTGATTTTATTATAATAACTTTACCATAAATAATAATCACACTTATTAAATATTAATATTATTTTAATTTATAAATCAATAAATAAAATATTTATCGTATTCTTTTTCTAAAAATTATTTCGAACTTAAAAACAATCTATATCTGTAATTATCCTGTTTTTCAAAAAAACAAGATATTTATATATAAATAATTCCTAAGACTAAAACTGCTTTTGAATTCAATTCGAGATAAAAATTCTTTTCAATAACTTCTCAATGAAGAGATGGGCTTCGACTTAATTTATAAAAATAAGAATTTTCATTCATAATTAAATTTTGAGGGGAATCAAATTCTACAATATTTCCTTCTTCTAAAACTAAAATCTTATCAAAAGACATTACAGTTTTAATTCTATGTGCTATAGTTATTATAGTACTATCTTTTAAATATTCATTCAAAGCTTTTTGAATTATTTCTTCAGTCTGAAAATCAATATTTGCTGTTGCTTCGTCCATTATAATGATCTTACTTTTCTAAATTTTAAATGATGAAAAAAATATATTTACTCTCAAAATCGCTCTAGCAATACATATTAATTGTTTTTCTCCAACAGAAAGATTTCCACCATTATCTTCGATTTTCTTTTCAATACCTTTTTCGTCATTGGTATAATTAAAACCTATAATTTTCAAACATTTTTCGATTTCTTTATCTTGAAAAATACCAATTGGATCTACATTATATTTTAAAGTTCCATTAAAAATGAAAGGGTCCTGTGGAATCACTGTTAAATTGCTTCTTAGTTTTTTAAGATTTATTTTAGAAATGTCTTCACCATCAATCAAAATCTTTCCTGATTCGGCTTCTAAAATTCTAAAAATGCAATTGCAAATAGTGCTTTTTCCACTTCCAGTTCTTCCAATTATCCCAATTTTTTCTTTTGATAAAACCTTAAAATTTAAGCTCTTTAATATAATAGGCATCTCAGGTCTATATTTTACAGAAAAGTCTATGAATTGAATTTCTCCCGAAAAAGGCCAAGTTTTATTTCCAGCTTGTTCAATAAATTCATTATAATTGCTTTCTTCATCAATTAAATTATCAGCAGAAACTTCTTCTTTTATTAATTTTTCCTTTAAATTTTTTTCTAAATCACCATCATCTTTAATTTTAATATTAGCATTTTCTTTATTTTGTATATTAATTTGATTTCTTTCTCCGTTAGCTAAAGGAAGAATTCGGTTTTCATTAATCTCCTTAGCAATGAATGACTTTTCTGTTGAAATTGTTTCTTTTTCTCTTGGGATTTCTAAGAAATTTAAGCATCTTTCCATGCTAATCATATTATTTTGGAATAATGCAAATTCATCAAAAAAATCAAATAGAATATATTGCAAGGAAAGTGTATAGTTTAGAATTAGCGCAATTGATTGAGGAGTAAATTTATCTTGGAATAGAATTGCAAAAACAATCAAAAAACTCAAAAAAACTAAAGATAGAAAATCTATTATCAAACCAAACCAATTTTTGGTGCCATTTATAAAAATGTTAATTTTATAGTTGTCATCAATTTTTTCATAAAATTTTTTTTTATAACAATCAATTTTATCAAAAACTCTAATAATACTTCCACCAGGAATAGCTTCTGATATTACGTTCAATAGAGGAGACCGACTAATTCCTTCAATCCTTGTTAGTTCCCTACTTGTTTTCAAGTAAAAACTATATAAATAAAATCCAATAATAATTAAAAATGGTATCAAAAGCAGAGTATGAATTTCAAAAAAAGAACAGATGAATACTCCTCCAATAAAACCGAATATATCAACAAGTAAGCTACCTATATTATACATATTATTTTGAATATTTTCTAAATCTTTTGATAAACGGTTATAAATAATCCCTCTTTGAGTACTTTCATGAAATAAATTAATTGGTGCTTTTATCAAAGAATTTATCATGTCTGAATGTAAATTTTTGCAAATTCGTAAACTACCTTTGCTCAAGATTACCATTCTGATACTTATAAAGCAAACACATAAAATGGATAAACCTGCATAAATTAAATAATTCGTAAAATTGTCTTTTATATTGAAAGGAAAACTATATTTATCTGAATTTTTATAATCTTCTTCACTCTGTTTAGTCCAATGAGCGAACCATAAATCGGATAAAGTTCTTAGAGAAACCCAAAAAAACATTGTAACACATACAAGTATTATAATATATCTTCCTCCCATATATTGAAAATATTTTAAAAAAACAGAAAATTTGATAGAGCCAATTTCTTGATCCTCATCTTTTGTGATTCTAAATATTGAATTTTGATTAATGTCTGTTGATTCCTTGGTGGTAGAGTCTGTTATTTTTTTATTTTCTGAGTTTTCTGTAATCTTTTCTATTTCCTTTATAGAATAATCTTTTTCTACAATCATATTCAAATTAATCTTTTGATCTTTTGACTGATTATCATTAAGATTGTAATCCTCATTTTCAGATTTAAATTCAATTGAATTTTTTTCTTTATCCTCTATATTTTTTGTTTCATTTTTTAATTTGTCTTTTATATATTCTTTATAAAATACTTGGTCTTTTAAAACCTCAAATTTTCCATCGAATATTATTTGTTTGTTATTTCCCAACCAAATAATTCTATCGAAAAAAGATAGATAATTTATATTATGAGTTGCCAAAATTCTTGTTTTCTCTTGCAAATAATTCATAAAACAGTCCATAAAAACTTTCTTACCAACATCAGCATCCAAGGAAGAAATAGGATCATCAAACAAATAAATATCTCTTTCATTATAAACTGCCCTAGCTAAAGAAATTCTTGATTTTTGACCTCCTGATAGATTAATTCCTTTTTCTCCTATTTCAATTAAATCCTTTCCTTCCAATATTTCAATATCTTTTTCCAAATTACATATTTTCAAAACGTTTTTGTATTTCATTTCATTGAAATTTTCAAAAAATAAAATATTATTTCTCAATGTTTCATTTTGAATCCAAGGAATTTGAGAAGTGTAACCTAAGGTTCCATTTACAACGATTTTCTTTTCTTGATTTATATTCTCATTATTGTTTAATTTTTCATAATCGCGATTTAGGTTTTTACGTAATTCTTCTTCATTATTTGAATTCAAGACAATGAGATTATTCATTATAGCTTGAAGGAGAGAAGATTTTCCAGATCCAACTTCACCTAATATTCCTATAAATTCTCCTTTTCTAATAGTTAAATTGATGTTTTTTAATACACAATTATCTTTAGACTCATTGATAATTATATTTTCATCTTTTGTATTATAATCGATTTTATTTTCTTCTATTTTTTGGGCTGAATTTCCATCTGATAAAGGATCTTTTAAATATTTCCAACTAAAATCACAATTATCTATTTTTATTGATATATCTTTTAAAGATTGATCTTCAATTACTTTAGATAAATCAATTTCTTGTTCTTTTAAATAACCCTATAAATGAAAAATTAATATTAATTTATTATTATTATTATATTTTTTAAATAATACTTCTATCCTTCTGAAAGAAATTAAGGTATCAATAATACAAGATATGCAATAAGGGACATATGACATAGGAAGCTGCAAAAGGCCAAAAATATATAATCCAGTCATAATATTTTTTATATCTAATTTTTCATTAAAGTATTGATAAGACCCAATGGTTGCTAATGTTGCTAAAACAGGGACAGCCCAATACATTGAAATTCCAATGGTTGCTGTATTGACCAATTTTCTTTGTATGAATATTTCCTGATCCCTGATATTGATTAACTAAAATTAATTAATTTTCTATAATTTTAATTTAAGGAAAAAGAAAATTTTAATTCTTAAATTAAATAAAAATAAATTTATGAATTTAGAACTATTTCATCTGAGTTTAAATACGACAATAAATGTTGAATTCTTAAACTTTTATTAAATAAAAAATACCCTTTTTTTAAATTCATCTTCCCAAGCGTACATTTTTAATAATTTTAAATTTTCAAAAACTTCACTGTTCAATTTCATTCTGATATCTTTTTTTGACATTAACTGATCTTGACCTTTATCATAATTAGAGTATAAAATATAATTCACAATTCCTAATAAGATAAAAATCAAAATCCCTGCTAAAAATGAATATCCAAGATAATAGAACAAAAGATATAAATACAAACCAATTTCAACTGGATAAAAAAAAAGCTGTGGACTTGCCATTAGCATATATCCTAGCTTTTGACTATCTACTTGAATAAAATTTATTATTTCTCCATGACTTTTTTTTGAGTTTTCATCATAATCAGCAGGAGAAGCTTTGAAAAATTTTTGGAAAATGAAACAAATTAATTTTTGAGTTGATTCAATAGCGAGGTTATTTTCAAAATTCGAATATTGCCTTGATAATAATACTGATAATAATTTAACTCCAATTAAAATTGATGCAATTTTAATTAGATATTCAGTATCATTTTCTCGATTTTTGAAATAAGAAATTAATTCATCAAATATTCTAATTGAAATAAAATTCAATACAGCCAACAACAATCCGAAAAAGAATAAGAAAACAATGGTTACTATGATTTATGATTAAACTTTTTAAATGAAACGTATAATTAATATTAATTTTAAAAGAAATTCATTAAAATAACATAAAAGAAAGTTTCACAAATATTTTTTTGGTTATTAAATGGATAAAAACAATTAAAGAAATCAATCTCATTTCTAAAAAAATATTTATTAGAATATTTAAAAATAATCTTGATTAAAATAAATTTACCTGCATATAATCTGATAATTGTTTTGAAAAGTGGATTCTTCTTGGAACAATAATTTTTTCCAAACCAAATATTTGAAATTTCTTGTGAGTAATTAGAAGAGGAAAACTTTTCATTAATTTTTCCTAAATTTTCACAAGTAATTTTCTTATTTTTTCTAACAATCTAATATTAATATATATATAAAGATATTGTTTTACCCCAAATATTTTGTTTACCCAACAAAAAAATAATTTAGAGAATATATTTGCATCATGAAATGCATCTATTTTAAAACTGATATCTTCTGCTTGTTTATTTGTGATTTTCTCATTATTTTTATAAATTGTAGTTCTTTCGAAATCTTTGCTATCTAATAATGTTTCTTTAAAATCCATTTTGAAAATTAATTAATTAAAAATTTTTTTTAATTCATTAAATTTTAATAAATTTAAAAATAAAATATAGTTTTTTTACAAATTTTTAAAGCTCAAAAGATTAACATTTGAATTGGATAAAAATTTTTCATCAAATTAACATTAATTTAATTTTTATATCAGGAGTTTTACTTTAATAATCTCATGAGAATTTATAATATTAAACTAATATTTAATTTTTATCTAAGAATTATTTGTTGTATTTAATTAATAGTTCTTTAAAAATGTTAATTCATATTAATATAAACTTTTTATTTTATAAATAATTATTTATTGATAATTTTTTATTCTATTAAATATAATTCTTAAATAAAAACTCATTTTATAATTTTTAATATTTTTAATTAGATGTTTTTGAAAACCTTAACTCATTTACCTTCAAGAAGCGACTTTACAATCAGAAGATTTTTAGCAGCATCTTTTAAACCAGTATTTACTAATGTTTGACTGAATTTTATATCAACCTACAAATTAATTTTAATTAAAAATAAGAGTAAAATACGCATGAACAGCTTACTATTTTCGTTGTATTCTCATCTATTTTAGTAATTATTGTTGCTGAGAGCTAAATATAAAATTCAGATAAATAATTCAATCAATAATAAAATCTAAAAAATGATTAAATCTACCTTTGTTTCCCCTCGTACTATTCCTTTATTTGCAGGATATTTAGTTGAATTGATACTTGAACACATCATTATAAACTCGCCTTCTTTTTTCTAAAATTTCATTTTTAATATAAAAATTTATAATTTTTAAAAAAATTCATAGAATTTCTATGTTACTTCACAAACTTTCTCTACAAAAATAAAATCTCTTGCACTTAGAATTAAAACAGATTTTAGCTTCATATATTTTAGATAATATGATTTTCCGATAACTCTAATATTCTTAATGACATCTAAGTTTTTGTTAAATTTATGCCTTTGACTCAAATCCATCATAAATTCCTTTACTTTTTCATGATTTACTCTTATAATAATTTCAGTTTTAATACTCCTTAAACCTGAAGCTTCATCTATATTAAAAGATTTAAAATCTTTTTTCTCTTCCATCAATTTCCAATCTCTATTCAGAAAAGGTTCTACTTCTTTATATTTTTCATTGATGAAGTTATAAAGTTCTCGATTTTCCTCATTAAATTCTGGATCATATGGAACTTCGTTCTCAAAAGTTTCTCCTCCATTAGTAATTAAATTTTTTTGAGGAATTTGCTCATCTAATTTCACTTGAATTAAAGCATCTTCATTTGAAATGCAATCTACATAAATATCACTCTCCTTATTTTCTTCTAGAAAGTTATTTATAGGACTCTTTTGAGCTTCTTTATCAAAATTTAAATTAACTTTTTCTTCTTTTCCATTTATCGATGTTGAGCTATTTTTTCCAATGAAATTATCTATGGCAAAAAAAGTATTCAAATTGTTTTTATTAGAATTGCTTGAAATTGGAAATTTGCCACCTTTGCTTTTTAAGAATTTGTTTTGATTTTCTTGAAAATCAATTAAATTTAATTTATTTTTTTTAAAATAGTTTAGAAAAGACCTATTCTTTATGCATATAAAATTAGTTAAGTCATTATTATTTAAGAAATTAAAGATTTCTTCATTTAATTTCACAGGCATATGTAAGACTTTTAGATGATTTACTATTCTTCCAAATCTCCAAATGAATTTTTCTTTTATTTTTGAATTCTCGAAGGTAATAAAACCATTTCCATTTAATTTACCGTTCAACCAAATTCCTTTTGTAAAAGTACTTTCATGGTTTCTTAAAATATTGTTTTTTTCATAAAGTATTCCTTCCCCATGAAATAAATTATTTTTCCATTCTCCTTCATAGTAATTTTGAGTATTTAAAAATTCAAGTTTTCCTTTTCCATGTTTTAAAAATTCTTTATTTTTAAATAAAACTTCTCCTTCATATCTTGAGTTATTCAGATAATCATATATTAAAGCATTTTTAAATGCTTTATCCGTATCGAAAAAATTAAGAAAATTCTCAAAAATACAATTGTCATTTGAGTTAAAGTTTTGAAATTCTTCGAGTCTAATTTTTTTTTCTTGAGAAAATTTGGAAAGTTTTTCTGCTAATTTTTCACCATTTAAATCCCAATTTCTTATAAATATAACCTCACATGAATATTTCCTGATGTAAATTCCCTCATTGGTTGGATAAACATTTACAATTTTTTCCAAATGGCTTAAATTCAGGTTATTTTCTAAGTTTTTAAATGGGTCTTCGAAATTAATAGGATTTTCGATTAATTTGTCATTTGTTTTTTTTTCAGAAAATTCTTTATTAAAACTAAATCTCTTTTTTTTATAATTATCATTTAATTGTAAGTCAATTTGTTTCACAGGTTCAACATCTATAAAATTCAAAAAGCTCTTTCTTTCAACGGTTAGGTTTCCAATGAAAACATCTCCATTGTTAAAATAAATTATTCCTTCATCATTTTTTGAATTTTTATTTGCAAGGATTAATTCGATTTTTGAATTATCAGTGTTGAAAATTAGGCAATGTCCAGTGTTTTTACAGTTAAGAATATTAAAGCATAAAAAATACATTAAATTTGTTTGTTTGTCTTGAAATACAGGTAAATATTGATAATTTTTAAAATCTCTTTTTTCTAATCTAATATAAAAAAGTTCTTTTTTAGAAAGAAATTCACTTGAAAATTTTTCCACTAAATGATAGGCCTGATTATTTCTTTTTAAATTATGATCTGCTAAAAATAAAAGAGGAAATTTATTTTCAAAATAATTCTTCTCCTCTAAAAAACTTTGTGATGAAAAATTATCTAAAAATGTTGCTTCATGTTTTTCTATTAATGCTATGCATTTTTCTTCACATTTCTTTAGGAAATTTTTTTTGTTTATTTGGAATAGAAAGTTTCTTATATGATTTTGAAGATTTCGGAATTTGATGTTTTTTATATTGCTGAATAATTTTGAATTAAATACTTAATTAATTATAAAGAAAAAAAATGAATTTAATTATAACAGAAATTTATTAACTTTTCCTCTAAATCTAAATTGAACATGTCCTTTTTATTATTACAATCCAAACAATTAAAGTTCTTATTACCCATCTTTTTAGTTGTTTGTTTTTTATAAAATTCTTTTAAATTTTTAAATAAGGAAATTATTTTATTTTTATTAGCTTTGAATTAAACAATTAAATTTAACGTTTTTAAATTCGTTTCGTTAATTATTATATTCAAAAGATATTTTATGAACGTTATATATTTTGCAAAATAAATTCTTAAATTAAAAATTTTGAGATTTATAATTTACTTAAAAAACTTTCACGAAATTTAAATAATAATAAGATTTAAATTAAATTAAGTTCAAAAATATCA
>Ga0194116_10005605_pt1 | contig 13741 bp, 11 predicted proteins | sample TA2MahsurfametaG_4_FD_148617 | JGI IMG/M metagenome (GOLD analysis project Ga0194116, IMG submission 148617) | Freshwater microbial communities from Lake Tanganyika, Tanzania - TA2015008 Mahale S9 surface | ecosystem: Environmental > Aquatic > Freshwater > Lake | place: Tanzania: Lake... | reverse complement strand
CAACGTAAACGCCTGCACTACTTGCTCAATGCCCCGGCCCGGGCTCAGCATTCCTTGGTACAGCAATACGCGAGTTGACAGGTCGAGGCCGAGCGACTCATGAAGCCTTGTCGATCTGGGAGGACTGGAGAACTGGGGACAGTTCAATACGCAAACCACGGCCAGCGAAGGGTACCGACTCCGGTACCAATCCGCAATCTTCGGCCCCACAACGATCGCCAGGTCAGCGTTTCGTAGCAGCACACGCTCCACTGCTTTCGCCAGTATACGTCGCAGCCCAGCCAGCCCGTCAACCTCCGTCTCGAGCTCGTGCGCATCATACACTAGCCGTGCGCCAGTCAAGATCTTGACGGCTACTCCAATCGGCAGCAAGGCCAACGAGTGCACGTTCATGACCGAGACCCGGCTCCTTCTGGCCAAGACCAACACGCGACACATCAGTTCCAGATACTTCAGAAGCTGGAACGGTAGGCTTCTAGGAAGAGCCCTGCTCCAGAGGACGAGGCGACGCACGTGTCGGTGCTCGTCAATAGCCTCGAAATCCGGCAAGCTTGCGTCATGCAAGGCGAGTATTAGCACCGAAGAGAAGATTCCGTGCGCTACCAGCGTCTGCGTCTCCTTTAACACGCGAGACTCGTTACGAAACGGCGTCATCGTCACATGGAGGTTGGTCACTCTTCATCTCCTGCGACAATCCGTCCGCGCAGATACGCGAAGCCGTCCGGCGCACGGTACGAGGCTAGAGGCACGCCAGCTTCTTGCAATCGGACCAAGTCTCGGAACGGGCTCACCTGCTTAGCGGCGACGCGAGGGCCACAAGCGCCGTCCGATTGAGGCTAACGCGATCGCATCCGGATCCTGAACTTGGATTGCGTGTGCAAACTGCCCACGCACCAGCAGCAACACCACGCCAGCCATGAGTCCAATCACGCCACCAAGCAGAGCCTTGCCGACCGTCCCGCGCGCATCGCGAATGGCTGCATAAGTAGGGTTCTCTAGCACAAGCAATGCCTGCGCGTTGCGCAGCGTGCGCAGAGACGTTTCGACCCGTGTTTGCTCGAGGCTCCCGTAGAGGTCCTGGGCGAGCGAGACTTGGCGCTGCAGCCGCTCCCGCTGCACTCGAAGATACGGCGACAGCTGCGCACCTCGATTCGAGTCATCAAAGACTGCCAGCGCGCGCTCCGCAGCACGCAGTTGCCCGAGCGCAACTTCGGACTGACGTATTGCAAAGGCGAGCGCGGATGAATCCACGGAAGCGCGCAGGCCCTTAACGTGGGCATCAAGACGCCAGAGCAGCGCGTTGAGGATTGCCTCGGACACTTCGGGCCACCGGGTGGCAACGGACACGCGGACAATCTGCGTGCGTTTATCCTGCTGCACCAAGAGCCGTTCCCGAAGCGAGCGAGCGGCACGCGCGAATCTTAACGGCGGCGGGCCCTCTTCTTCTCCGACCGCACTGGCAATGCTAATCCGAACTTGCTGCTTCCCTTCAACGCGCAGAACGGAATCACCAGCCATTGCCTCAAGAAACGCCTTCGAGCGCATCACTTCGACGAGCGCATCCGCAGAAAGAGAGACCCCCCCTCCGGTGCTCGGCAAGCGAACCCCAAACTGCCCAGCCAGACCGGACAACCCGCCCACTCCGCTTTCAGCCCCAGACGGCATGAACGCTACGGTGGAGCTATATACCGCCGGTGCCGTGAGCCCGCTTACGACGCCGGCTACCATACCAAAAAAGACGAGGAGAAACAACAGTCGCAGGCCGTTCGCGAGCATGACAATAAAGGTCAACATGCTCGGTGTGTGCGCTACTGGCTCTGAGCCGAATGGCTCTTGCTTCATCGTATTCACCTTTTAGTGAAGTTGACGCCGCTCGGCGCGTGCATAGAAGACGCTAGTAAGAAATTGAGAAAGTTTGCCTGTCGCGGTGATGGCTGAGTATCCCATTTCGCTTGTGTGTGCTCGAGATCCTCGTTTGGGCCCAAGTAGATATCGTCGTGCATCATGTACGTTGCGCCAACGTTTGCCCCACTTTCCAACGCTTGACCTCGACCCCCACAATCATCTCCATCTGCGGGCTCTCCTCACATTTGCTGACACTTCACCCATGACAAAGGTTTCACCTGATCGTCTTACTTTTGCACTTTTTCTCGTAGCCTTTGGCGGCCGGTTATTTGTGCAAGGATTGCTCAATTTCTTTAAAAACAGATAGCATCACCCGTGCGTCGTTCCTCCAAGCAAATTGGTTCAGGGCAGCCGACCTTCCGCTTTCACCCATTTGCGAAAACGACTCCCTGTTCGCGTACATTTCGAGAAGAACTTCGGCGCAACTCGCAGCATCGCTAGCCCGGAAAACTGCACCGCAATTGGCAGCCTCCACAACTCTTTGCAATGGTCTGCAGTCACTCACCAAAACAGGTTTTCTGCAAATCATGTATTGAAATAGCTTATGGGGAATTGTCGTCTGAGTATGCTCAAAATTATTGTGCGGCACCAGACAAACGTCTGAGGCCATGATGTAGGAGTGCACCTTATGGAATGGTTCCCAACCTACCACATCCACGAAGTCTTCAATCTTGAGTCGGGCGACTTCAGCGCCAATTTTTGCGATGTTTCTCGGATCGGCGCCAACCACTACCAGTTTGAAATTTGGAATACTCCGCGAGACTTTGGGTATCGCTCGAAGAACGGTATCCAGTCCTCTGTGGGCCCCCGTTGTACCAATATAGCTACACATGAATGCGCCAGCGTACTTGGCGACAATTTCCGGGATCGGCACCAGCTCATCTGCATTGAAGGTTGTTTCGTCTTCCGTATTTGAGACGACGCTGAATTTGTCCTTAGGGATGCCATATTTTAAAAGCCGATCACTTGCTTCGGGTGCTACAATGAACGTATGGACGCACCGCTTTAGCAAGCGCGCTTCATGCCACCTCATGAGATGATAATTCCAGAGCGTGGCTTCTAATGACCGCCTAAGGAAGCCTTTTTCGGTCCTAGCGGCACGCATCGCAGCCGGCATGTTTTCGTGTAAATCGGCTATCACCGGTGTATCGAAGGCGGCGGCAGCCTTCAGGCTGGCTGAAAGTAGCCAGATGTCATGAACGTGGAGGACATCAATCTTATACGTATGTATAAAGTCACGAATAGGTTGATAAATTCTTGGATCATTTAGCGTTATTGCAGTCACTGCATTCTTTAGATATTGTTTTGCTGTCGTCGGAAGTAATACACGAACAGCCGTTGCCTTGACCGACTCGAGATATTCCGGACTTATCGCTGTGGGCTTAAATTTCGGAGTCCATACAAAAACTTCATGACCAGCGTTTGCAAGGGCAACCGTTTGCTTTTCGGCGCGTATCCCAGGGGGCCAGTCTCGCTCATAGTTCAGAACGACACCTATTCTCATATCTGAGCTTCCGATGCTCTAGTGGACATGCGGATGATGCTGCTATCGGGAAATGCCGCAGTGACATCTGCTACATGTTATAGCTGATCGTAGTTTAAAACTGAGCGCGAATGCCAACGGCGCCGACTGTTCCGCCTTCACAGCTCGAAAAGATTGCGATCTAAGCCTTGTCGCAGGTGCGACCGTGCGCACGACAGGTCGTGTCAGCCGACCATTTCTCGAGTCCATGAGTCAAATCCTAAGGTGGGTAAAAATAGCTCGGTTTGGCTGGTTCAGTGCACGGTGCAAACCGGTGGACAAGCAGCAAGCGATTTTCCGATTTAGTTTGGTCGATCGCCGTCAAGTCCGACGATGACTTCTTGTTCCGGTGCTCCAGAACCTTGAATTTTGCGCTGCTGACTGCGGGTAGACCTTCGCAAAGATGTGGAGATTTTATCTGACGACCGTCTGGTTTCTTCATACTTAAGGGCACCCTACATGGTTTGTACGATTTGCTGGAATAGCTTTCTTTCGGCCTCGTGCACCAGTCGTGAGTTGTGCCATAACAAGGTGAAGTCACCATTGACTTTCTTGCATGCTTTCCTAATGGCGTCGATACGAGTGAATGCCGCTTCTCCAGAACCCAAGGCCATATAGGCCGGATCTATCACGCTCACATCCATGACAGTGAGCGGATGTACCACAATATCGATGGTCTGGTTATGTACGACATCGTACCCTTGGAACGGATGACAAGTACCACAGCGAAAGCCGATATGATCAGCAAAGCCCAAGCTTGCATCGTGCTGCAGTCCGTTGTTTGCCATTGCTCGCCAAACATGCGGACCAAACCATCGCAAGTAGTGCATTCTGGCACCAAGTATTTCTCCATTCTCTGACATTTTGTTTACTGCCGCCTCCAGTCGCCGCTTCTCGGCTGCCAGAAGCGCAAACTTTTCAGCGGCGGCGTAACTGGGGTGTAGTCCAATTTTATGCCCTCGGCGAAGGATTTCAGCCATCAACTTTCCTACAGCAGGATGATCAATTTCATACTCCCCATCATGCATTGAATCATAGCGACCTGCTAAAAAGTAAAACGTGGATCGGCTGTTTGTCGCTTCCACCAGCTCCATAATCCAAGCAAACGTGTTATACGGGTCATGCGGATGAATTTCGGTCCGACTATTCAACCAGACCCGCAAAATGTTCATGAGACTCTGAGAACGAGCCTTTACAATATCACGAACGACACACTTCAGAATGCCCGTTTGGCTCTTAAAGGCATAGAGTGCTGGCTCGTCTACATCGTGGGAAATCTGAAAGGTGGCGGCTCGATTCGTGAATTTCAAATCAGGCCATATCCGCTTCAAAGAAGCTAGCAACACCTCCACATACTCATCCGCCAATGGCCGCTCTAAGAATCCCGCCCTAAACGCTATTGATTGCGATGCCGAAAATCTTCCGTACTCGTCTCGAATTGTGTGTATCATTTCTTCGTATCGTGTTAACATAAAGAAACACGACCCCAAAACATCCAGCTTGAGCACGAACTCACCCTGAGTTTCCTCAAAAAGCCCTTCGTCTCCATAAAGGATGGGGAGCTGTGCACTGATCAATTTCCCACGCAGCTCGGGCCAATCGATATGCCAGTTCACGAGGGCTTCGGATGGCAGACTTTCGGTACCCAGCCAGTCTTTTCTCGCCGCTGCAAAGAAGGTTTGCGGTAGAGACAGTCGTTTTCGTCCCAAAATTATTGTGACGTCACCTGCATCGGTGGGTTCACAATGGTAGAGCAAATTACCTACACGCCCAAAAACCCACCTTAACAGCCACTCAATCTCTTGGTAGTAAGCTTTTGGAATTGAAATTACCATGTCTAGGTCAGACTTCAATTTGGCCATCGGCGAATGGATTGGATTTTGCCTGCTTTCAGCGTGCGCAATGCTTTTTCGGCACTCTTTTGGATGTTTTTTGTACAATTTTTCCAGTAATTCAGCTTTCCCGAATTGGGCAATTCGTTCAAGGTTTTGCCACTGAGGCATAGTTTCGCAACTTCCACGAGTTTCTCTGCGGCATGAATTGTTACCCGGTCCGATAAGCTGTTTATACAATCGGATTTAAGCACTTCGATCTCAGACACCAACAGAACTGACCCGGCGTCAATGTCTTGCGTGACATAATGAACCGACGCAGCGGGCTGTAGGCCTTTCTGCAAAGTAAACTGCACGGCCCCAGCACCTCTGCAATCCGGAAGTGGTGCAGGATGCGCATTTAAACAGAATCTTGAGAACATATCAATTATTTCTGAATGGACGATTCCCACGCCTGCCAGCAGTCCGATCTCGTACTTTTCCCTCTCCAGAATCTTATGAAGCGCAACATGGTTTACGTGATCCACCACGAATTTGGCCCGCTGCGATAAGTCAATCTCGTTAAAGGGGGCAATCAGGGCTTGACGGCGATCAGATGCCTTGTACCTGACTAAACGCCAGACCAATATGTAGGTGTAATGGCTCGTTTTGGAAAGCGCGATGAAATTTCCAGAATACAACAAATTAATTAGCACCACGATTCTCTGGATTAAACTTGGAACGCGCGTCTTTGTTGCACTAGATTTCACGATCACTAAATCATAAGGTACCCGGTTTTCTTCCAGAAACTTGACAACCATTTTTGTGTACAAGTCGTTCCATGAACCAAGCACACAAACTTTCCTGCGCCCTGGACGTTCTTCGGCAGTTGAATCCATTTTGCGGAGACAAATCTCGTCGAAAAGAGGAGGTAGACGCGCGTCAGGCGGTGGCGTTCCGAATGGTGTAGACTGCAGGGACTTCTACGCCGACAGTGTCACGAACATCACAGAAGGCGTTACAACAGAGCTGAGACACATTGAGCTTGAAAGATCATTGCTGGACGATCATCAGTAAAGCTAAATGATGGCCTTGGCGCGTTTGAAATTCTCGATTTTTGCCGCATTTGTGGGCAGAGGTATCGCCGAAAGGGAGCTGCTACAACTTTTGTGGTTAGGATTTATCGCCAGTGATTTTCCGGAAACTGATTGTGGGTGAGGGTGCGCGCTTTGTGGCTATTCATCCATTCACGCGCTACGGGACTAAACAGGCGAGACGAACGCTGAAAGGATTGCCGTTCCCGATTCGCGCTTCTAACCGACTGCGCCGTGACGTCTCCGTTCGTCCAACGCGTCGCAAGCGTGAAGTTGGCGCTTTTCAAGCAAATTAGCGTGTGCACGCGCAGAAGGTGTGCGTTCTTCGGTGTACGGCGCTGAAAAGCGGCAATACACGACTCACAACAAATCGTTAAGTTCCTACACGCTCAGCCATCGTGCGGGAACGGTCCCGTTGGATAGCGCGACTTGCTTCGGTTGCCTCCAGCTTTTTCATTACCTGTTGGCACTCACATCGTGTCGCATATGCTTTGAGTGATCCAGTAGTTTCTCTACGTTTTCACGCTTCAGACACGCTACTAGCTGGTCACGCTCGAACCGGTTGAGTCGGATATGACGCCGCCGCAGAACTGTCAATCTTGGTCATGGCCTGCGGCTTATTTTTGATGCGGAGATTTTTTCGGAGTGGATAGGCCACTCCGAAAATCTAAAACGTCTTCCAATTAGTTCTATGCTTTCTAATTGTACCTCTGGCAAAAGATGTGATTTACCCAACCACTATTTTGCGGCCGTACTCCCCAGGCGGGGAACTTAATGCGTTAGCGACGGCACTTCATTTTCGGGAAGACGGTGCTCCCTTCTGTTAGGTATGGTGGCAAATGCCCCGAGTAGCAGCCAGAGCGGGCCCCAAGTAAAGAACGTTCCGACTGCGGACACGATTAGAACAGGCAGCGTTAGGATGCGTATAAAGATCAAATTTTTGTGCATACGCACCCTTGCCCAACCGCAGTAAAGAACGAGAACAAACAAAATAGTTCCGAGTGCTCCAAGATTGGCCTGCAATGATAGCAGTGATGAATGGAGGTAGTCACCAGAAAGAATTCCGAGATTGGGATTTCCAACCATAGGGCGATCAGATAGGTGAACGAGCCAAGCTTCTCGCAGAAACTCGTTACGTGACTGTACGCTACTTCCCCCAAGCACACTGCCATCAGCCCCGAAGTTAAGCAGGCGAATGGGTGGTAGCTCGACACTGGCGAGGGTGACTGCCAGCGTCACGAGGAAAACGAGAAACGTTAGAGAGTACCAAGTTCGCGCACGGTCACCTCTTTTAGATCTTTTCGCAGGGACCGAGAGCCACAGTGCTATTGATACGCACAGTAAGACTAAGACAGGCGCTTTATTGGACCCGAAAAGTTGAAGTAGTACTACGGACGCCGCGCTCTCAGTAAGAACGAGCAACATGAATGCAATTGAGTGCCAAGCCTTTGCCGTGCGGCCAGCAACGAGTGCTCTCCACTGGATCGCGACGATGACGACTGTAGCAATTCCGAGTGTATCACCGAGAATCTGATAGAATTCTCCGCCAGCTGTAACTATGTAGAAAAGGTCTGTGCGCACCGCATCAAGCCCGTTGATGTACATCCATGCAAGCGCTATCCAGAACATGACAGTCGCCGAGATAGCCAACAAAGGCATTCTGGAATTGTAACTAGGTGTGCGCTCAGATCCAGTAGAAAATCCAATGGTCGTCATAGCGCCCATTATTGACCAGCGCAGAATCTCCACCAGGTGTGACCGTAGCCACACTTGAGCCTCTGCACCACCGGCCCGAAGTGCGGCAACCATTATCAAGAGTACTAGTGAAACAAGAGGGACGAGGAGATCCCCGGTCCGCATGAGACTCCATGCTCGCCTGCGTACCTCTGCATCCATGAAGATCGCCACAACACCACAAAGCAGCGCCTTATCTAGCGAAACAAAGGGACCACGGTCGCCCGTCAGAGAAAGCGATGCAGCAACTAATGCCCCATCGAGAAGGACTATTCCGACGAACAACAAGCCTAGCTCAGATTCCCGATACACCGCCCTTAACTGAGAGGGGCTTTGATTCAGATGGTTAGTGTGATGCATCTGATGCGCCCGCGCAGAGGAAGTGCCTAAGGTCGGATATCGGCATATTAAAAAGCGCGTCGAGGATCGAAAGTCCTTCGACGAAGTCCCCAGTGCCGACCTGACGGTATACAGGATGTGAGAACCTGTTGTATAGCAGCCTAATGCCAGCTGCCTCGAACAACGATTCGTCCTGATATCCACTTGCGCCAAGGCCGCAGAGGTAGGTGTTGGCCCCAACCGCTGTAAGTAGGTCTACCAACAATGCCGTCTTCCCAGAAGTTGGTGGACCTAGCGCAGAACTGTAAACTATTCGTGGGGAAACATCGAGCAACAATAAGACCCGCTCTATGAACCGCATGTTGCGGCGCATCAGGTTGTCGTCAGGATCATTCAGGTGCTCGGCTACCAACCATTCATGCTCGCGGAAGTACGGCGCGCGAGCGTATGCCTCGCGCAGCGTGCGCAGCAACTTGGCGGGAGCCGTGGCCGGATTGGGGACGACCGTCATCTCGCGAATCGGCATGCTCACCTGACCAGGCTCCGGTGGACGCCCGAGCGTCAGGGACAGCCAGTGGGGCTGCCCATTGACGAGGATGCGGACCCGACGGCCCCAGAACGCGGCGTCGCGCGGATTGTTCGTCACGTGGTCGAGCACGATCCAGACATCGGACCGCGCCACCTTCCGGAAGAAGCCGAACCACGGGAAGAAATCCGGCTGGTGGATCGTTGCGATCACAGTGGGTGCACCGACTTGGCGTACAGCCGCGACGCCGTCGCATTGAACATCCTCGCGTACAGCCGGCCGCTGCCGTCATGGTCATCTGTCCGCACGCGAACGGTGCGCAGTTCCCGATCGCCCTCGACCGAGCGGAGGAACGCCGCGATCATCGCCGCGCCGTACCCATAGCGGCGGTGGTCCTGGTCGATCACCACCTCTTCAAGCTCCACGCCATACCCGAGGTAGCGCGGCATCGCGAAGCGGTTCACGGCGAGGATCCCCACTGCCCGGCCCTGGTGATGCGCGACGAGCAGCGTCGTCGCGGTCCCCTGCACCTCCGGCAACCGCTCCATGTATGCACGGAGCTCCGGCACCCCGTACTGGGCTCGACCGCGCAGCGCCTTCAGACATTCATGCACGAAGGGAAGGTCGTCGGGTTGCGCGGGACGCAGCGTGATTTCCACAGACATGGATATAAGGCTCCCTCAATCTCGATTGACGGCAATACGAGCGCTAATGCGGCGACGGCGCATCATTCGAACCGGGCCACACCTGCGAGAAACTCCTCGGCGAGCCGGCGGAAGCTCATCTGTTCTCGCGCATAAAGTGCCGCCGCGTGGCCGAGCGCTTCACGCCGAGCCGGATCGGCCGCTAAAGCGAGGACCGCCTGCGCGGCGGACTCGAGGTAAGTCTCCGATGGGACCAGCACCGCGTGAGCATCATGCATGAAGCTGCGCTGCACCCGCGAGGGTCCGTCCACGGAGAGGGCGAGGCGACCGGCCGCCATTGCCTCCCGGAGGATACTGCCGCCATGCGGGTCCGGCTCCAACAGGGGCACAATGTCCATGGCATTGGCCATCGCGTTCATGCGGTCGTAGGGCAACCATCCGGTCAGGACGCTGCAGTTCGCGAGTCCGGCGTCGCGCACCTCCGCCTTGAGCGCCTCGAAATCGTCACCGCCACCGACCAGCAGCAATTGGAAGTTCTCGAAGCCGAGCGAGCGCACGCGCCGCGCCAGTGCGACCGTATCCCATACCTGCATGTTCCGATTGGTGCGGCCAATCCAGCCGATGACGAGCGCATCGTCGCGCAATCCCAAGCCACGGCGGATCTCCAGGCGCTCACTGAGCGGCAACGGATGATGCTTGACCGTATCGACGGGGAACGGCAATGACACGCACTTGTGACGCGTCACGCCGAAACTCACGAGTTCCTCGAGTACGGCGTCCCAGCCGAAGTATCCAGTGATGCCTGTATCGATTCCCCAGCTCGGCCAACGCTCGAGCCAGTGGGGCTCGACCTGCCGCAGGCTACCGCCCAGTAGCCGGAAGTGCCGCGTGCCTGTGCGCCGCGCCACGCTGTTACCAATGATTGTATCGGGGGTCGAGGCGGTCACAAGCACGTCAACCGCTTCCCGCCGACAAAAGCCACTCATGAGATGAGCGCCGATACGCCAGTAGTACTGGCGGTTGAGCACGCGCTGCACACCGAATGCTCCCGCATTGAACTTCGGCATGGGCAGCTGAAGCGCCGTCCCAATGCGGGCGATGTCGGGCAGCAGCGCATCGCCGTAATGGTACACCCAAGACACCCTGTGTCCTAGCGCTACCAGCTCGCGCATCAGCCCGAGCGTGTAGGTCTGCTGCCCTCCCAGATTGATGCCGGGATAGTGGAAAGCGATGTGCCTCGGCCGACTGGGCGCCTTCATCAGGAAGGCTCCGCTGCGCTTTCCGGGCCCAGTAAGCGGCGAAACGCCGCCGAGTCGCGCTCAAGCTCTGCGTAGGTTCCGGCCGCGACGAGCCGCCCCCCGTCCATGACGAAGATGCGGTCGCAGGATTCGACTGTGCGCAACCGGTGCGCAATCAGAAAGATGGTACGTAATCCCGACAGGCTGCGGAGGGCGGACATGACGGCCTCCTCAGTCATGCCATCCAAGGCACTTGTCGCTTCATCGAAGACCAAGAAACTGGGATCGTGGTACAGCGCGCGTGCGATGCCCAACCGTTGTCGTTGCCCGCCGGATAAGCGGACGCCACGCTCCCCCACGTCGGTCTCATACCCCTCGGGCAGTGTCGAGATGAACTCATCTGCTTGCGCCAACTGCGCGGCCAGCCGCACTTTCGCGAGGTCGCGCTCCACTGCCGGAACGCCGATGGCGATATTCTCGGCGATAGAAGCGTTCGCGAGGAAAACTCCTTGTGGGACGTAGCCGACCTGCCTGCGCCACGACGCGATGGCCTCGCGCGTCAGCTGCTGCCCGGCGTATTCGACGGTTCCGCTCGCTGGTTCGTACAAGCCGAGCAAGAGATCGGCCAGCGTCGTCTTCCCTGATCCCGTGCGACCCACGACTCCGACGGTCTGGCGGGGTTGTATCTCCAGCGACACTTCGTGCAAGGCTGGGCGGTCGGCGGACGGGTACGAGAATGTCACGTTGCGAACGGAGAGCACCCCGTCTCTGGGCAACGAAGGGACGCTCGAGGAACGCGGCACCTGCGCCAACGCCGCACGACACTCTACGAGATCGCACTCGAGCGCATCCACGGCAGCCCCAGAGAAGCGCAGCGCGACCGCCGACGCATAGATCTGTTGAAGCGCCGGCATCATGCGATAGCCAGCGAAGGCATATAGCGCGAGAGTCGGAATCGTCTGTGCAAGACCGCCGCCGCTCAGCACCAGCAAGATGGTAACGAGGACGATTCCCCCGAAGGCCACGGACTCCAGCAGGTAGCGAGGCAATACGGAGATCGCCGAGTTCAGGCTCGAACTGCGGAAGTACCGCATACTCGCGGCGTTGAACCGAATACGGCTTTCCTGACTGCGACCGAGGACCAAGAGTTCCTTGATCGCCCCAAGGGCCTCCAGCACTACGCGGTAGCGGTCCTCCGCGGCCTCAGCGAGCGTCGTACCGAGGTTCGTCTGTCGGCCTCGTAGCGCCCCATAGACCCCTGCGTACGCTACGCCGAACAGGCCGAGTGCTGCAACAGCGATCACCGGGTCTTTCGCCACCAGCAGCGCAAGCAGTGAGAGCACGACGAACACGCGCGCAAGACCGAGCAAGAGTGGCGCGAGCGCCTGCGTAATGGCGCCGTTGACATGGCTGAACACCGTGTTACTCAGCGACGCCGCGTCACGCATAACATGGAACCCGTACGGTTGGGCCAAGAAGCCGCCGAATAGCTCGTCCGACAGCGCGTGCTGCACGCGAGCTAGATACCGATGCTGCATCCATAAACTCAGCGCCGCCGCGATGTTGCTGAGAACGAGGATCACGAATACCGCGATGCCGATGGCGACCACGGTATCGCGATTCGACACAACGCCCAGCCAGGAGAGAACGCCTCGGATCTGGACGAGCCCTTGAAGCATATCCGGATCCATCACGACCGCCATGAATGGCATGATGGAGGCCACACCCAGCGTCTCTAGCACGGCGGCGAGGAGCATCGCGAGGAACAGCCAGAGCGCCGCACGACGCTCCGCGGGCGGTAGCAAGCGAAGCAGGCGGACCGATAGGCCGATCAGCCCTCCCACCGCGGGGTGAGCCGGACGCGCAGCGTCCGTCACGTTTCCCCAATTCGTTGCAGGGCTTGCACCACACATTCAATCTCGTCGTCGCGCAGGTACGGATGGAATGGGAGCGACAGCGTGCAATCGACCAGCCGTGCAGCAGCGGAGTAGCATGCTGTGTCATGCGGGGGACAGAGCCACATCAGCTCCCGCGAGGCCTCGATGCCCTGTCCCGAGAGCGACAACAGAATACTATCGCGCTGCTCGCGCGAGGATGCGCGGACGACACAGCGCGTTGGCACCTCGCCATCACCGTACTCCAGCGGCGCCAGACCGCAGTCAGCGGCAGCGCGCGCCAGCGTTCCGTACGCGGCGTGCAGTCGGTCAATCATCACGTCGCTCTGCTCGAGAGATGCCAGCGCGTACGCGGCGTGGAGATTCGGCATGGCGAGATTAAAGCGGGACGTGGACTCGTACTCAAGCTGATCGACATAGGTAACTTGGCGCTGCAGCTCGTCATACAGCGCTACGTCGTCCGTCAGCACCGCGCCCCCATCGATTCCGTCCATCCACTTGGTGGGATAGAACGAGAGGACGACGGCATCCGCTTGCGTGCGCAGCTGCTGCCGCGAGAAGAACGCCTGCGCGGCATCCTCGATCAAGAACCGACCGGGGCCCGCCCTATATGCGAGGGCTGCAGCGGCGATGCGGCCGAAATGATCCGGGGCAATCGCGACGGCGGTGGCCGCGCTCGACGCGGCCAGACTGAGCGAATCCGGCTCAAGGTCCGTGAACTCCGCCACGAGGCCGGCCGCGCGAATCGCGTTCACCATCGCAAAGCAGGTGCCCGCGGCTGCGGTACGCACCGGGGTTTCGGGCGCCAGCGCGCGTGCGCGCAACGCCACGAGAAGGGCCGAGAACCCGTTCACGGTGAGCACGGCGTACCGCTTGCCGAAGTGGGCGGTGAGCAGCTCCGCGAGCTGCGCGAGGTGCGGGCCGCGCACCAGCTGCGCGCTCCGCACCGCCTCGCGCAGCGCCGACTCGTGCGCGAGCGTGGGCTCGATACGGATGCGCGCCAGCGCAAGCCGGCCCCCTGTGGCAGCCTCAC
>Ga0194116_10005604_pt1 | contig 13741 bp, 13 predicted proteins | sample TA2MahsurfametaG_4_FD_148617 | JGI IMG/M metagenome (GOLD analysis project Ga0194116, IMG submission 148617) | Freshwater microbial communities from Lake Tanganyika, Tanzania - TA2015008 Mahale S9 surface | ecosystem: Environmental > Aquatic > Freshwater > Lake | place: Tanzania: Lake... | reverse complement strand
TGGGGATTGGGGATTGGGGATTGGGCCCAATCCCCAATCCCCAATCCCCAATCCCCAATCCCCAATCCCCATAAATATATAAAAAAAATAAGATAAGTTAATAATTAAGGAAATCGAAATTTTTAATTTAAAAAAAAATTATTAAAAATTGACAATAAAATAATCGATCGAATAACTTTTGGGAAAATTTTTAAATTAAAAAGGTTTAAAGATTTTTTTTTTTCATTATAAGAATGATTAAAATAAAAAAATTGATCTTTTTAAATATTAAAGATCTTCTTATTCTAAAAATTTAAATAAATTATTTTTTTGAATCTAAATCCTTAATTTCAAATTATTTGAAATTTCCTCATGATTTCATCTAAAATATATTTAAATGATTAATTATCAAGTATTTATATTTAAAAAAAGAAGAGTAAATGTTCATTTTTAATTTTCAATAAAAGAAATTTCATAAATGAAGACAGTCCTATCACTCTCAGAACAAGTAAGCATATATTTATTATCAGAAGAAAATACAATGCTAATTATTTTAGAAGTATGATCCGTCCTTAAATGGAAAAAACAATTATTTTCTTTTGAAGGATATTCGAAAATTTTTAGCTAAATTTTCGATTAAATTTATTTGTCATTTAAAAAAAATAAATTTTAATTTATAATTATCTTTACAGCACCAAGCTCGTCTCCAACAGCAACAAATTTGCCAGAAGGATGTCTGTTGATAATAGAAATCATATTCATATCATTTATATACTCTGAATGTAAACCCTAAAATTTATAAATTAAATATCTTATTTTTAATTAATAAAGGTTTTATTATTTAATTAGAAGAATTTTGAAAAATACTTTAAATTTTTCAGAATATTTTAATCCATTTCCGTTCCATTGAATATCGAAATTAATCTGCGCCATATTAACAATTTTTTTAGAATGTATTTCTATAATAACAAATTCATCTAAATTATCTTCTATTAATAAATAATTGCTATCAATTGAAAAATCCAAACACCTAATTGAGGAATTGAAATTTTGAATTAAGTTTCTTGGAATAAATCCTTGAGCTATATCATATCTAAAATAAAATTTATGAAACTTTTGAGAATTTTGTTTTTTATAAATTTAATTTAAAAACCTGAAAGAGATAATATTGAATAAAAATAAAATAATTTTACATATATAATTGTGGAATGGAGTTATTTACACTTGCAATTGCCATTAATTTTTCATTTGAACTTATTTTTAAATCATTAATTAAACCGGTATTAAGATCAAAAATAGGTATTCTAACAAAATCCTCATTTGAATTGAAATTTTTCTTTTCTCCTCTATTTATTATCGTTGTATCTAATACACACAAACTATTTTCAAATACTATCAAAAGTTTATTTTGATATTTGAAATGATAAATTTTTTTGACTTTCATTTTAAAATCCTGAGTATGCACTAATTTAAAATTCTTTTTTGTATAAACATAGAAAAATCCTTGAGAAGAAATACAAAAAATTCTTTTGCTAGAACTATCGATGGCTATATCAATAGGTGGATTGTCATCAAAAAAATTTAAAAGAATATTTTTAGTTGAATATAATTTATTGTTTTTATCAGAAATCTGATTTTGTATCATTACATCTATTTTTAAAATTTCTTCTTTTTGAGAGGATAATTTATTTAAATTATTTATTGATAAAGCCTCATTATTTTTGTCTTCATTCATATAATTAATATCGAAATTTAGTATATTTCCATTTCTTGTTCCTACTATTATTTTATTATTAAAAATACAAATCGATTGAACATTGAAATTAGTATCTAATAATATATCATTTAATGAAAGGTCTTTTATGTGATTATTGTAAGTAAAAAAAGTGTTAATTTTATATATGTTTCTTATAATTCCTTTTGAATCCATTGAAATATTGAACAAATTAATTTTTCCATCCAAACCTCCTGTTAATAAGTATTTATTTTCTTCATTAATTTCCATTGTAGTGATATATCCAGAATGAGCAGGAATTCTGTATTTTAAAATATAATTTTGCATTAAATAAATGTTTCCATCATCACCTGCTAAAATAAAATTTCTTTTTATGCGTTTTATACAAAGGAAAGAAACATGAAGAAAATTATTAAAATAATAATTGAAGTTAAAATTATTTGTAAAGTTTTGTCTTTCTATTTCTTCTGTATTATAAACTTCACTGGTTTGCTGACTTTTGTCATTTGATTCATTTTGTTTTGAGCCAGAATTGTTGATTTCACTTTCTAGATCTTTAGTTTTATAAATAAAATTTTCTTCTTCTTCATTTTGTTCATTTTCATTATTTTCATTAAACTCACTCTCTTCTTGTAAATTTAAATAGTATTTTTTATAGTTTTCTTTACTACAAAAATTATAGTTTATGAATTCTTCAATTTTTTCTTTTTCATTTAATAAGAAGACTCCATATTTTTTATTTTTTAACTGCATTGGAATTACTTCAAAATCAGTTAAATTGATATTGTCTGATAAATTATTCTCTTGAATATTATATTGGTCATTTTTTTCGTCATTAGATATATCTTCATTGTCACTATTTGTATCAATAATTTTATTCTTGATTTTATAATTTTTATCTCTTTTATTTTCTATATTTTTTTTTGCATAAAAATTATTTTTATTAGAATTTATTAAATTTGATTTGTTAGCATTGTTATTTTCTTTTTCCAAAACTAACGAAATATTTTTATTTACTAAGCAGCTACCCTTGCTTTGCCAAATAGATAAATGCTGAATACCACAAGTAATAAAGATATCTGATCTTTTATATTCAAATTCAAAATCTTTTATTTTATATGGAATTAATCCTGAATTAAAATAAAATGATTCAAGCTTATTTTGTTTTATATTAAGGATAAAAATTACATTATAATAATTTCTATTTATAGCGTTTCCCAGAATTTTTTCTTTGCAATAAGAAAATTTTAAATTATTTATAATAGGAAAGATCTCCAATGAAAATTTAGAAATATTTGTCATTGTATTTATTTCATAAACATTTATAAGTGAAATTTCTCCATTAAGAGCTATTGCAATTTCTTGTTTATCAGAACTAAGAGCGATACAAGAAATTTCATTTTGGATGCTCTGAGTTAAGTTTTCAACAGGAATGAAAAAAGTTTGCAAATTTTCAAATGTATTATTATTATCAATATTATTATTTAAATTCACAGTTTTTAATAAATTATTTAGATTTATGAAAATTACATAGCTTGAAGTATAATATATTAACCTATTATTCAAATCACATATTAAATTATTTCTTCGATCCATAGATCTTCTCCCTATAATATGAGATAAGGAAAATTCTACATTAGAATCAATAAGATCATTATTATTTTCTTGATTTGAACTCTTGTGTTTTATGTTCAAATCATTATTATCATTCTTTGATACCAAATTTTTAAAATCATTTTCTTCAATAATTTCTGAATGATTTAATTTTTTATTTCCTATTTTATTAAAAAAAAAATTAAAATAATTATTTTGAAAATAACGAGAATAATATTCTGTCAAACGTAATCTTCCTAACCAATAATCTTCCACTAGGGCAGAAAAATGATCTTTTTGTAATGACTCAATAAATGGATCATCTTCCAAAAATTCTGAAGGGAAATTTTCCAAATCTGAATTAATATTTTCTTTAGTAATTTTCCATTCAATAATTATTTGATCATTTACATCACTTGTAAATAAAAATGATTCATCTGAAGTGCATTTTATTAAATTTATTTTATGACAATGAGCTGAAAAACTTCTTGAAACCCCTATTTTTTCTTTTCTTAATAATTTTAATCTATTTTTTAAATTAGAATTATCATTGGAGAATTCATTATTTTGATAACTATCAACTTCAACAATATTACTATTGTATAAATCCATTTCTGACACATATCCTTTTTTTTTTACTGAATTATTGGATTTTAATGCATCATTCAATATATAAATGTATCTGAAAAGATGGATGTTACCGTTATTACTACCACAAGCTAAATGTTGATTTATTAAACTTTTCATAAGACTATTCGTTGATATATTTGATTTATAAAAATTGTTTTTATTTAAGTTATCAATTTTTAAATCGTCAATTTTTTCATTTGTGGTAAATTTATTATTTTTTTGATATTCAAATTCAAAATCAAAATTAAAATTAAACATTGTTAAGGTGCTTGTGATAAAATTATTGTTTTGGAAGAATTCTAAATAATGTTTTTCAATATTTTTATATTGATAATCTTGAAAATTCGAAACTAAATTAAACTTTTTATTTTTAAAATTTTTTTGATTAATATCATTCTGATTATTTTCATTAGATGACTTTTCATTCTCATTCATTTCAAGATCATTTTTATTAACATGAATTAATTTTAATTTTTCTTTTCTTTTACGATTTTCTAAGTTTAAAAAATTCAAATAATCATATGTTTCTATGTTATTGGAGAAACTGAATTCAGAAAACTTCAATTTATTTAATAAACTTGTATCAATTACTAATTGGGTATTTTCAATATCCCATACTATATAAATTGCTTCTTTTTTGCTATTATTATTTTTATTATAAACTTGATTTTCCATCAAAATATACATTGAATCATCTGAAAAATCAATCGCAGTTGTAGCACATTCATTTCTGTTCATGTTGGTGCTTTCATATTGAGAGACAGGAATTGATACATCTGACAATTTTGAATAGATCTCTTCTTTTAAATGTTGATTTGAATTGATATTACCTACTTTTTTTGGACTACTACCTCTATTTCGATTAATATTATTAATGTTGCTTGTATTGTTATAATTATAGAAATTCTTTTTATCAAAATTATGTTTAACCTTAAGCTTAGAAAATTTAAAGATATATAAGCTAACAATGCTTCCTCCTTGGAAGTTATAATTATAATTTATATTATAATTTTCATTTATATTATCTGAATTATTGATATTCAAATCTTTATCAAACGTTATTTTATTATTATAACTTATTGCTATAAAATCATCATTTTTAGAAAATTTAATTAAAATTACACTAGTTTGGAAATTTGATATTATTTGTAAAATATCTAAATTTGGAATATGAAATAACTTTAAATTATCAAAATTTAAATTATCCTGGGTTAAAACTTTTTGTGTATATGATTTCTTTTTATAATTTATTTGCTCTTGTTTGGATTTATCTATTTCATTGGCTTTATAATTATCATCAGATTCAATTATAACAGAATTTTGATCTTGTATTGAATTTTTATATATTTTGTTTAGTTCATCATTGTTGATCAAATTCATTCTTTTTTTATTTTCCAAAAAATTTCTATCTGTCATATATGAATCTAAAATAATCACATCTCCATTTAAGAATCCTAATGCCAATAATTTTCCATCATTAGAAAATTTAGTGTAAGTAATTTCATTTTCAAAATTCTTTTGAGAAATAAATTCTTTAGAATAAAAATTAAATAATGTTATTGTTTGATTTAATGACCCAACAGCTATTATAGGTAAAAATGGATGTAAATCAAAAGTAATTAAAGGATTAAAAAAATCAAAGTAAGGAACATTTGGAAAATTACTAAAAATTTCACAATTATTTTTATAAAAAGGAATATTTGATCTCTGATTCAGATTATAATTATTTTTTGTAAACGTTGAATTAGGCTGCTTTATATCATCTACAATTTCATTAATATTTTTATTTTTATTCAGAAAATCGAATAAGTTTATCCCATTTTCTTTTGAAGCATCTTGTTTAATTTTTAATAAATCTGAAAATTGAAATTTCACCTCGAATGATTTTCCATTTCTTAATCCAATTAAAATATACTAAATATTTAAAGAATATGAGGATTTTTTTAAAAAAATATTAAATATTATATTATTATATTCATAGCAGAAAACCCTTATTTAAATTTTCAAAACAATTAATTTATTTTAAAAAATTATTTGGTTTATTTATAAGTATTAAAGAAATTAAATTTTAAATTACTGTTTGGTTCTTTTCACATGGAAATATATCAAAAGATTGTATACCAAATTTCTTCAAACATTTATTTTAATAAAAAAATGATAAAAATAAATTTAAAATCGAAATCGGAAAAAATTTAAAAATACAAAATTTGAATTTTTTAATTTTTTCTTCAATTTTTCATCTTCATTACCAATGATCTGAATAAATTTATCATTTAATTGATTATCGAAAATTTTCAATTCGCTTACATCAAAGTAATAAATTAAATTTAAACTCTTATCCCAAAATTTTACAAGTTTATCTTCTCCAGCAGTTAAAATATATATTTGACTCTTTAAATTTTTAAATAATTTAAAAAATCAAAATTAATTATTACTTCTTTAGATATTTTTGTGATTTTAATACAATTAATTGAATTTTTATGGGCTGATTCTTTTAACATTAAAATTTTCCCATCAATTATTCCTGTGATGTCTCCAAAATTACATCCAATTAAAACATCTTCTACTATTGAATTCGCTATTACATGACGTATAGCATCCACACAAAGATAGATTCTGTATTCTTTAGTTTTATTTTCTTGCTTTTGTTTCGTCTCTAAAGTTTCAAATGTCTGTTTCCTATTTGAAAATAAATCAAAATCAGATTACTTTTTAATTATTCTTCCTTTTATTTTCCACAAAGAAATGTTTCTGTAACCAACTGTTATAAAATTATTTGAAGTTGAGCCAAAAAATTTAGTATCAAAAATCGGGAAATTTCCAGTATTTATAAAAGCAACAGAAAATAAATTTTCTGTATCAAATATTTCTAAAGAAAATAAAGCATCAAAAGCAATAGACATCAGATAAATTCCATCATTAGAAAAACATAAATGTATAATTCCATTTTTGTGAGAAGTTTCAAATTTAAAGATTGTTTTTAAATTTTCGTAATCCCATAAAAAAATAAAAGCTTTATTTTCAATTACAAATTTAGAAGGAATATCACCAGATGCAATAATTTTTTCTATAAATAATTAATTAAAAAATATAAATTTTATAGACAAATTAAAAAAAATTTTAAAAAATGTATTTTAAAGATCTAATTTTAAATATAATTTACTTTTGGGATGAATAGAAAAAGTGCCAATTTTATTCTTATGCCCTTCAAAAATTTTTTGTTCTTGAGTATCAATATTACTATTTAATTTATAAATAATAAATCTAGATGAATAAAAAGCTATTTTTCTTTCACAATAATCGTGAGTATAATCCCAGAGATTATATATTTCTCTTAAATTTGAAATCTCAAAAAATGATTTTTTAAGAGAAATATCTTTATCTTGTAATAATTCATCAATTATCTTTTTATTGTTTTCTATAATATTATGGCTTTTTGATTTATTTTTCAATACCGTTTTATTAATTGAATGCAAATATTTTATTGAATTTCTTCTTTGAGAGATATGTGAAGAATAAATATGATTTATTTCAAGATTATATAATGGAGGTAATTTGCTTATTAAAATTTTTTTTTCCATAAAATCAAATTTTTTCGAAAAGACGCTATTGAGAATTTTATTGTTTAACCCTTTTAAAACTAATTTATTTTCTTTTTGTAAAATTCTTATGTAGTTATTCTTGAAGTTGTTCATTTCATCATCTAAATAATTTTTAAGAGATACAGAGCTGTTATAAATTCTATTTAATAAAAAATAAAAATTATATATTAGTCTTTATGAAAAATAAAAATAATACTTAAAGTGGAAAATTTTAAAACATTTAAACAAAAAGACTTTTTTACTGAATTGTGTTGTAATCCATTTATTCAAATCATTTTCTCCATAATTTTCAGTATTACTATTACAATAATTTAGCTCATTAATTAAATTTGTGTCGTGTATTTTAACTTCTTTTCTTGAATTATTAAAATTCTTATAATAAAAAATTTTCTTTTCTAAATCATTTTTTAAACTGTTCGAATTATTTTTATAAAGTAAATTTATATTTTCATTTTTAGGATTATTTATCAATTGAATCGAATTTTTTTTATCAAAATTTAAATTTTGAGTTAATTTTTCATTATTTGCTTTTATTAAACTCCATTCACAAATCATTTTATCTGAATATCCAAAAGTAACAAACATTTTATCATCACTTCTAATTTTGATATTTTGAATATGTGAAGAATGTAAGTTAAAAAAAACACTTTTATTTTTATGTATATTTGAATAATCTTTGAAAATAAAAAAATTGTTATTAAAATCAGAACATATGATAAAATTGAATTGATTTCCCATAGCGAAAGATATTCTATTGTTATAATCATTGAAAATCTCTAAATTTTCCATTTGATAATTATTAAGGTTTACATGATTATAGTTTAAGTTAGGATTTGAATTATTAATGAAAAAGCCTTCAAAATTATTCCAAAAAGTGGTGGAAATGTCTTCGAGAGTATTTATTATTTGGAAATTATTTAAATTAAGTAGTATTAATTTCGACTTATTTGTCAAAAATAAAGCTTTAGAATAATTCTCATCAAAAGTTATGGAAATAGGATATCCATTACCTATTTCTAATGAAAAAGTTTTATATATTTTATATTCAAAATCTAAATTTTCACTTTCTTCATTTTCGGAATTTGAAGAATTTTCTTCGCTAGAATTTTTATCGCTATTTAAATTATCATCAAAACTTTCTTCATTAGCTTCTTGGACTGAAAATTCATTTATATTTTCGAATTTTTCTATTATATCTTCATAGTTTTGAGTATTACTTTCGTCTTGGTATTTTAAATTTTTTTTATTCTTTTTAGATAAATTGGAACCTTCATTTTCTTCTTGAAATTCTTGTTCAGTAAAATCTTCATTTGAACTCATATTTTTTTTATATATGTTGTTTAAATTATGAGAATTTTTACTTTTCGATTTATTATATGAATTATCTTTTGAATTAATATTTTCATTTTTTAAATAACTTCTGTTTGTATTTTTTGGATGAATATTATTTTTTCTTTTATTATGTGAAATATCAATATTATTTTTAATTTTTCTTTGTGTGTATTTATGATTAATCAAAAAATAAATTATTCCTTCAGAAGTTGAAAATATTATGCTATTATAATTTTGGCAGAATTTTAAACAAGTTATAGTTTTAAATTTGCAGATATTAATTTTTTTGTTTAAAATTTCGAAATTTTTTCTTATTAAAATCTCTCCATTAATACATCCTATAAGAGTTATTACTTGGCCATCTGTTGAGTAAATTGTATCTAAAGATGTTATGACGTTTCCAATAGAAATAATATCAATAATTTCATGAGTTTCTACATCTATAAAGTTTAAAGATTCTTGATCTCCTCCATAAATTAAATTTGATTTTATTTCATTTGTCAAAACCCCACAATTTATATTTGAATTTATTTTAATGATTGAGTTTATTCTTTTGGGCTTTGTGATTTGTTAAAAAATAATCTTATATTTAGTTTTATATATATAAAAATTAATGAAAAATTAATTTTTATTCGTCATTAAATAATAAGAATACTTTTATTTCATTAGAATTTGTATAATATCTTAATTCCATTACATCACCCAATATTGTAGTAATTATTATGTTATTTTCTGAAATTTCAGAATTATAAATAATAGTAGTCATTAAATTAATTTCCAAAAGATTTAAATCAATCTCCCTTATTATTTTGAAGTCAATTTTATTCATCTAATTTTTTATGATTTTAAAAAAATTTATTTTACATAAAATATTTTTGAGTTCCTTGTGACAACAATCAAAAAATTATTTGTAAATCCTATATTGCATATTTCAGAATCAAACTTTTTTATTAGATCTATAAATTAATAAAAAATTTAAAAATTTTTATATATTTTTACATTTCTCATTCTGATTATTAATTTCCCATTTTACTAAACTACCTTCATTATGCCCAGTAAAAATACAAAAATATTTATCACTTATTACTTCTATTCTATCTTCGTTTGATTGTTTATTTATTTTATCATCAAAATTAATTTCATTTTGCAAAAATCTTTCTATTTTCATAACTTTACAGCATGTAATATCACTCATGATCATTCCGTCCAATTTCAAATCTTTTATTTCGATAGAATTTTTTCTTAAAATAATTAAAAAAATGTTTTTCTTAAATGCCAAAAAGAAAATATTAAGAAGATTTTCTTGATAAATTTTGTTAAAATTATTGCCAACTATATTTTTTTCGAAATCATTCTTATTAATTATATGAAAAGAAAAATCATTATAATTTAAATCTACAATGGCTGATTTTATCACATATGAAAAAATAATTCTCCCTGATTGCCATTCATAAATTATAATATTCGTTCTAATTAAAGAATTATCATTATTGCAAGTATTTCCAATTAGAAAATTCATTTTTTTGGCTTTATTATTTAGATTATTTATATTATTTTTATCATCTGTATTATTTAATGAACAAGAAATTAAAAATCTATCATCGGATGAAAACTCTAATAAATAAATTCCATTATTGTGATAACCTTTTAAAATTTTTATTGTTTTTAAAGTATCTGTATCCCAGATATGAATGCTTGGGATTATCCCTATTTCTCCTGAAGCTGCTATTTTTCCATAATTTATAGAAATTGTAAAGGCTAAAATTTCTTCCTAACATTATTTAATTTAATTAAAAAAATATTTAAATAAATAATAAGATATTTAAATATTTATATAAAAATATTATCAAACCTCATGAGATAAATAATATTTTTGTTTCAAAATGGAATAATTATATATAACAATTATCTTTCCTATTGAATAAACGATGATTTCAGGAATAGAAAAATTTTTAGAGAATTTATTTTGTTTTTTTTCAAAATTTCCATCATAGATATTAAATGAATTTTGACCTAAAAGAAACCGAATGGGATATTTTATAGGCTCTATATTGATACCATAAACCCAATTTAATTTAAAATCAATTTGGTTTTCTATAATTTTTTCATTTTCGTAATAAAGATCAGCTAAATTTTGAATTCGTTTGTTAAATATAAATATCAATATATATAAGGATAAATATATTCAAAAATTATTTTTTACGTAAAACATTTAACCTATGTTCTATCAACAATTTGATAATGGGATTTATCCAAACTCTAAAAATCTCAAAATTTTTATCACAAAAAAATTTTCCGGTATCTAGATAAAAAATCATTTTATATTAGTATTAAAATTTACTTTCCATATAAAAAGATTTTTTAATTTGATTAATCGTATTTTTTATTTGCTTTTTAATAATTTCATGTACCTATAATTATAAAAAATTATATTTACATATTTATAATTGTTGGCATTTATTTTCAAAAGAAATTCCCTTTTAAAATTTAAAGTTTCTTCAGATTCATCATTTAAATTTTTAATTCTATTTTCAAACATCTAAATTTTTAAAAATTTTTTACATTAAATGGATTTATCTCATTTTTTAAAAGTGAATGTAAATTAAACAAACTCAAAAATGTGTTAATTTCCTCACAATTAATCAAAAAATATCTAAATTGATTAAAATCAATTCTTTCTGTAATGATTAAATTCTTATTTATTATCAAATCTACTTCTTCTGGGAAATACTCAATAGACAATTTATGAATTTTAATTAAAGCATTAAAAGTCGCTTCAATTATAAAAAAACAATCATAAAATCCAAGTGAATTATTCAAATTAAAATCGAACAAATCGAATAAAACTGTTATTTTAATTAAAATTTGAAATATCTTAAAACAAAATAAAATCTTTATCTAATTCATACAAATCTAATTAAAAATAATTATTTACATTTAATTTTTTCTTCTCCTGAACAATCAGAAATTAGAATTATTCCACAAAATAATTCCAAACCATCTATCAAACCATTTGAATCTGTATCCCATATTGTGAATTCATCATTTTCTTTTTGAAAAATCGATTCAAATTCAGTTAAATTTATTGAAAAACTTTCACAAACAATCCTATATTCAGCTAAATATTCTCTTATTTTTGAAATAGAAGCTAAATATTAATAATGAATCTAAAAATAAGAAGTAATATGATTTTTGAATTTTTTTAACTAATTAATTAATTTTTAAGTTTACTATTAGTAAAACTTGAAAAATTGTGCAATGATGTTTTTTGGAATTTTCTTTTTATATCTGAAATAATAATTCCCATTTTATATAAATTTAATAAATATCTTTATTTTTCTTAATTTTAATAAATTTTTTCGAAGTATAAGAAAGACTATGTTAATTTCCAAGAAAATATATAATAATAATTACCAATATTTATATTATTATATTAAATGATCGAATTAAAAAACAATAATATATAAAATAAAAGCTTTTTTAAAGAATTGAAATATTTAAAATATAAAAATTTTATTGCAAGATTAAATTTCCTCTATGAAAATTTTGAAAAATAAGACTAAGACAATATTAAATAAATAAATAAAATCAACCTTAAAAATTAGTATTCGGATATAAAATTTTTAAGATAAATAACCTTTTATTATCTTACATTAGTTATTTAAATTTACATTTAAAATGTTTTTCAAGATCAGGATAATTTATTCCTTATTAATTCTTCATATAAATCATCATATATTGTTTTAGTTTTTTCAAATTCAAAAGAAGTATCTATTGTATGTTTACAAAATTTAGATTTTTCTTCAGGAGTCATTTGTTTTTTTAAAATTTTTCTTAATGTATCTTTATCGTATAAAGATACATTTTCGGCATTTAATCGATTTATAAATCTTCTTTCAGTTTCAATATAATTTATTTTTGTCTGCCAAACCTCATCAAAAAGATTCTAAAAAAATTTTATAAGGTAATTTTTTTTACAAAATGTTATAAAAATATATTTTATTTAAATATTGATAATGAATTTAAACATTAATATAATAAAAATAATTTTTACATGAAAGCTTGCTTCAATTATAATTGCTCCTTCAACAAATAAAAAATATTTTTTTGAAAATGTTTCTTGATTATTTTTATCATATAAATCAAATTCAATTTTTTCAATATCAGTAAGTAATTTTGTTTTCAATTCATTTCTTAAAATACTATTTAAAGTTGATAATTTGGAATCATCATCGAAAACAATTTTTCCTAACTCTTTTCTATTGAATTGCTGAAATAACTTTTCGTTATTCGTATATATATTATTAGATATCCCTATCTTTTTAAAAGTACAAAAATTATGTTTAATTGAATTTTCTATAAATAAATTTCTTTTGTATATTTGATGTACTGCTTCATCCAAATTTAAAATTATACAATTAGGTTTTTTTTTCATATATTTAACTAGAGTTGATTTCCCACTACAAATATTACCTGTAACTCCAATTTTATATAAAATTGACATTGAATTTATTTATTTATTTAATAAAACTACAGCTGAGTATTACTCAATTATTTGATAATAAAAATATTTTTTCTTTCTAATATAACCATTTAATAGCTTTGCCGAAAACAACATATTATTAATAAAATAAAAATAAATTTTAAATAAACAAATATTGAATGCTATTTTATTTTTAAAAATCTTATAAACTTATAAATATAGATAAATTTTTATTTAATAATTGATGAAAATTATTAATAAAATTAAAAAAAATTCAATTATTTGCTTTGTGCTTAGACATAAGTCAATAAATTTTGACAATTAATTAAATGGTATATATTTAAAAAATCATAAAAAAGGGTTTTCTTCAGTGAATAAATTGAATTC
>Ga0194116_10005603_pt1 | contig 13743 bp, 12 predicted proteins | sample TA2MahsurfametaG_4_FD_148617 | JGI IMG/M metagenome (GOLD analysis project Ga0194116, IMG submission 148617) | Freshwater microbial communities from Lake Tanganyika, Tanzania - TA2015008 Mahale S9 surface | ecosystem: Environmental > Aquatic > Freshwater > Lake | place: Tanzania: Lake... | reverse complement strand
CCCCAAAACCCCAAAACCCCGTAAATTAGTAAAGAAAATAATTTAAATAATTACATATAATGGAGTAACACTAGTTCACCGCGACTAATGCTCGCAGCCATTCAAATGTAACGTGCCCACAACATTATAACCCTATTACTAACCTATAGTTGTTACTACAACGTTCCTTGACGAAGACCGAACTCAGAAATCGACTAATTGAGTCAGGCCAGAGTCTCAAGCCCCCCAAACAGAGTCAGCTTACGAATCTGCCCTCGGTTGTAAATCTAAGCAAAGGGAGACCACTACCTCACAAAGGTCTTTAGTTTAAGCCGTAGCGGATCCACTCTGTTAACAACTCGTAGTCTAAAAACTATATTGGACTCAACCGAAATCAATCAGCTTTCCTTAATGGAGCATCAACTTTGGTGTAGGACCCTTTCTCCGATCAAGAAAAATAAAATCTTTTTCTCTAAAAAGAAAGGATGTTCCAAGGGATTGAAGATGTTCAATTAGTGAAGGACGTTGCTGAGAATGATTTGATCTTCAAAGTTGCCCAGCTAAACTTGAACTAGCAATCTAATCTCAATCTGGGAAAAGAGTGGACATAAGATCTCTCGACTCAACTCTCAAGATTCAAACAGTCATAGAGGTCGAAGATGCTCGTCAAAAACCAAGAAAGTAATTTCACTCCTTCGTCGCGCCTCCCAAACTCACAATCCATGGCTCATCTGCCACCAATGCACCCTCAATTCCAACAGTACAACTGCGAGCCATACGTGAGATCAGAAGCTCCTCAAAGAGAGCTAGCGCAAAGCTAGTCATTAAAAAATCTTAGTGCTACCTAAACGCTATCAAGGCAAATACCCACTGTGCTAAAACTAATTGCACCCTCTTAAGCTGGGCAGATCCCAGGTTCAATCATAAAGGGACATACCATCTCAAACCAAGCATAGTCAGAAGTATTCCTTAAATTAAGTCACTAACTCAACAAGCCTCCCAGCCGAATCAAAATGCTAGGTGAGTCACGCTAGGTCTCTCAAACTTCAATAAAGACAGCAGTGGTGCAAGAACCTCTTTCAAATTCTTCAGCTCAAATCTAATTAGTTAATCCTAAGATCGGCCAGGCTGAAGCAGTTGAAGAAGTTCTCAGGCAACACTACTATATTGCAAGAGCAACCTCACGAACAGCCCATCGACAGCTCCAAAGGCAGTAGTCACCACAAAAGCACCTTGTATCGGCCAGCAGAACCCAGTTGCTTCAGGATATACAAGTGTAGGCGGCAAGTTTGATGCGGTTGAATGCAATATGGGGTCTTGAAAACAGGGAAAAGCCATTTGACATCCAAAAAGCTCAAGTAGACGTGATGTAGGTCGCTGAGGGCGGTGTCTTTTACGATGTGTTGCCAGAGAGCCAAAAGTTTGATGTTGAAGACAACAAGACCACAGACCTGGAAATAATGATTTCCCTATTTATGCGCTAGCCTTAGGATAACGGCTACTTTATTTATTTGGTGCAGGGGGACGAGGTCGACAACCCATTCGACTTGAAGCCGATGATCGACTATGTTAGACCTTCAAGAACTCGCGGAACTATAAAGACTAGAGAAATTGGAGTCAAAGAATTGCAAGGAGACGTCTACTATACGCTTAGCAAAAAAGGCATTACATCCTATGTGGATGGCAAGTTGGAGGACTATGAGCCGTTGCAGGATTGGATCCTGGCCAGAAGCAACTTCAAGATCATTCGGAACTACAATTTCTTTCTAAACTTCAAAAGGTGGAAAATAATAAAAAAATGGCACCGCAATATTGTGCACAAGCGGAGAAAGGAGGTCGAATAATCACTGCAAGAGAGACTGTTTTTGCTAGATGATACTTTTGGCCCCATTCTTATGCAACATAGAAGTATTTGCCAGCAGATGCAGACATTGAGAGTCATTAGCCTCAAGTGGGCTGCTATGGGCCTGGAAATAGGTAATTTGACCGAGTTTTTACAGTTATAAAAAGAGTAGCGCTCTTAAGTAACCGAAAATGTCAAGGCAAAGTCAGAGCAGTCTCGCCAGCTCTTTTAAAATGGAATAGAATATGTTTTAGCCAATCTGCGTAAAAAGGTGAAGGAGCAAGCAGATTAAGAGGATATTGCAGCTGAAATTAAGAAATCAGGCAATGAGTCTCAAAAACAAAATCTATACTTCAATCCTGCGCTGACTGAGATCGGATTTACGGGACAGCTCAAATATGGAACAAAAGCTGAACTGAGAAAATCATGTTCACGATTCCTTCGGTTCTCTTATCTTTTGGATTTTGTGGCAACTGAGGCCCTTACCAATATTTACCTGCTCACAGTAAACGAGACCATAGCCAAGCTCGATGAATTGAGCCATCTCCCAGTGGACTATACCCTTGGCTAAAAAGAGGAAGAGCCAATCCAACCTACGGGTCGCTCGGCCTACACCCAGAAGTCAGGCTCACAAATTATGACGCAGATGATGCCGCAAGCTTTACCATTCCTCAATGTGTTTGCAAACTTCCATGACTACCACGTGCCCCAACAGAGACTTATCAATCGATAGGTTGAACTTTTCTAACCTTTTCCACTGGGTATGTCCCAACCCACTGACTTCAATCCAACTTGTCACTTATATATCGCCGAGCCAATCCCCGATGAGTAGGAAATAGACCTAGCCACATAAGAGTTCGTTGGTAGACAGGACAACGTGCAGGCATTATTTGTGGATCGTCCAGACAAACTGTGGCTGTCGATTGAGCCGGCGTGTCAGAGCCTAAAAGAAGTTTTTCTAAATTCACTCCTCGATGGAAAACAGTGTTTGAGATCGTTTCATCGATGGTCATTGCATCCGGATCTGACAAAGTACCAGGCTATCTTGGAGACGTGGGATGACCGTGTTTGCGATGTTTGGGAAAGTTTACCCGCCGATCGCTAGACTCTCAACTGTGATGAGTGGCTTCTGGAGAGTCCTCTTTACCAGCGTCATAGCCAGGTAATCGACTTCCAAATCCAAAAAGCCTACAATCAGATTGACACCTTTTTCGAGCAGTATATCCCATTCCTCCAACAGTTCTACGAAAACAAAGCCTGTGGAGAATTTTAAATTCTTTGCAATGAGCAGTTGCACAACCCGATCGAGTCGATTTAAATGCTTCTCCAAAGGTTTGTACACCAAAAAAAGCAGTTTGAAGAGTGCTTGCCTGTGTCGAGAGACATCGGCATGTTTAGGCTGGACACTGAGAAAATAAAAGAGAAATTTACTCCCCAAACTAAGGAGTGCATGAATAAACTGAGAGACTTACTGCCACAAGTAGTGCAGTAGCGGATCCTGGAATCAGCAGAGTGGCTCAAAAAGCAAATCAACGCACTGAAGGAGAATCCACAGACCGTAGACCAATACGTTCGCTAGCTGCAAATTTTGGAGTATCTGGATATGTCATTTTAGGATGTAAAGGACAGAATCGACTTGAATGCTGCTATCTTTAATCTTTGCGTAAAGTATGAACTGATTGGTAAACAAGAGCGTCACCGCAGATATATTGATGACACGAATCAGCTGATCTATACTCTGAACAAGGAGATGTCTATGAGGAAGGAGATGGCGACGCGACGCAAAGATAACATAAAACTAAAGATCAAGAAAAAAGTGCCCAAACTTAATCAGATCACCGATAGCTTCATTTAAGAGCTTCAGGATGACAAGTATTTGGACATCAATACTGAGATGAGCACAATCCTGGAATAGATTGAAAAAAATGACTTGCTCTGTACGATGATTACTGAAAAGAAGACTGCGATTCAACTCTACTAGCGAACACTCGAAATACCGGACATTACCCAGTTCAAAAATGCTGAGACAGCAAAGCACAGTCACACGTTCAGGACTAAGTTGTGGCGGGCGCTCGATGAATGGAAAAAGTTGGTCGCCTAGTGGGAATAAACGATTTTTAATTTGATCGACGTCAAGAGCATATCCGAAATCTCTGAAAGGTTTTAAAAAACCTATATGCAGTGCGAAAAAAATCTTCCGGTCGGATCTACTGCTGTCCAAGAGCTTAAACGACTAGTGCTAGCTTTCAAAGACACAATGCCGGTGGTCGAAGCACTAGCCAACACAAATCTAGCTGAAAATCACTGGTAAGAGATCAAGCAGTAGCTAGATTTGTCGCCCGACTTCCCCTTGGAGAATAGAGAAATGACTCTTGGAAAACTAATTGAGCTGAACGTAGCCAGAAAGCAAGAGCAGATTTGTCACATCTCAGTGACTGCCACCTAAGAAAGCTCTTTGCAAAAACAGATAAGCCAGATTAACTAGATATGGGCCACGACTGAGTTCACCTTGGTGAAGCATAAAGATCGGGGTGATGCCTTCAAATTGGTTGGCGTGGCTGCAATCTAGATCTCAGTTGACGAGTCACTGTCAAAAGTGTCTGAAATATAGTCGAACAGGTATGTTAAGCGCTTGAATAAACAAGTTGAAAAATTGCAGAGAGAACTGATTTTGATTTCTGAGACACTAGAGTAGTGGAAAGAGTGCCAGCGCAACTGGCTTTACCTCGAAAATGTGTTCAGCTCTGCAGACATCAAGAAACAGCGCCCCAAAGACTTCAATGACTTCGATACAATAAACAGACTCTGGTGTAAAATCATGAAATCTGTTTCAACTAAAGTAAACGTGCGACAAAACTGCACATAGGCAAGACTGACAGAGTTCATAAAGTACAATGAGGGCATGGAGCGGATATAGAAGAATTTGGAGGAATATTTAGAAGAGAAACGAGTTGAATTCCCAAGATTCTACTTTTTGTCCAACGACGAGTTGCTGCAACTACTTGCTAATTAGCAGCATGTGCCAGAAGTGAGTCGCCATTTAAACAAGATTTTCGAAAATGTTTAAAGTTTGGGGCTCTTCGACAACACCGAATCAGGTTAGCCCCCAGACATAAAGTCACTAATCTCTAACGAGGGTGAGGAGATACTCCTATCTAAGCCTATTAAGCTGCGGAATATGGGAGTTGAAGCGTGGCTAAAAATGGTGGAAGAAGAAATGATAAAAACTCTGACCAAAAGAATAAAAGAATGCTTTCACTTCCAACAAAAAGAGCTGACCATTAAGAAGGACTGGATCCTCAAGTACTACTGTCAAGCCGTTTCTGTTTCTGGAATTCTCATGTGGACCGAAATGACAGAATATGCCATTTAGGACATGGATGACAATCCTTTCGCACTTTAAGAGCAAGTGAAATTCTAGCAGGATGGCCTCAAAAACCTAGTAGACCTCATAAGGACAGAGCTATCAACGATTTAGAGGAAGACTCTGGTGTCACTGATCACTGCAGAGGTGCACGCAAGAGACATACTAAGTGAATTGTCAGCAGAAAATTTAGATTCCACTCATGACTTTAAGTGGCAGTAATAGCTAAGGTACTATCAAGAGGACGATAATGGCCGGATTAGATGCGTAGTGCGACAAGTTAACGCTGTTTTGCACTATGGATATGAGTATATGGGTGCAACATCACGACTAATTATTACGCCTCTGACTGATAAGTGCTGGCTAACGATTACCGGTGCTCTAAACATAAAGTTAAGTGCATCACCGAGTGGGCCAGCAGGCACTGGCAAAACGGAGTCAACCAAGGACTTGGCAAAAGGTCTTGGATACCTCTGTGTAGTCTACAATTGTTCTGAGCAGGTTGAGTACAAGTTTATGGGCAGACTATTTTCAGGTATTGCGTAAACAGGGGCATGGGCTTGTCTCGATGAGTTCAATAGGATTGAGATAGAGGTTTTATCCGTTATTGCACAGCAATTAATGGACATAAGACAGGCAAAGCTACAGAACAAAAAAGAGTTCAACTTCAACGGTAGTGAAAGAATGCTGTTGCAAGAATCATGCGGTGTTTTTGTTACGATGAACCCGGGTTATGCTGGCAGAACTGAATTACCCGACAATCTCAAAGTGCTTTTCAGGCCAGTCTCTATGATGATACCATCATACTAGTTGATCGCTGAGGTGATGCTTTTCGCTGAGGGCTTTAATGAAGCGAAGAGTCTCTCAGCAAAAATGGTTTAACTCTACAAGCTGGCCTCAGAGCAGCTCTCGCAGTAGGATCACTACGACTTTGGTTTGCGTGCAGTCAAATCAGTTTTAGTGATGGCTGGAAACATCAAACGTAAAAACTAGCATGAGTCTGAGAATGTTGTATTGATTAAGGCGATGCGAGAGTCGAACATCCCGAAATTCTTGAGCGATGATTTACCGCTTTTTCAAGCCTTGATACAGGACTTGTTCCCGGGTGTAAAAATAACCAAGGAATAGAGTTCTGCCCTTAGCGATCAGGTCGAATAGTCCATTAGCAAATGATCACTTAGTCAGGTAGAGGCGTTCCAGCTTAAAGTAGTGCAATTAAACGATACTCTTCAGGTGCGCTTCGGTGTGATGATTGTGGGTCCGACCGGTGGTGGCAAGACAACCTGCTATTAGGTGCTGCAGCACGCTCTCAACGAGATTGAAGACAAAAAATCGTTGGAGATACCACGAGCTATTAAAACTAAAGTTGTTAATCCAAAGTCGATCTCGATGGGCGAACTCTACGGCCAGGAGAACAAAGACACAAAGGAGTGGACAGATGGACTTGCCTCTAAAATAATGCGCAAATTTGCGGAGGCAGTTGACTAGCGCAATTACTGGCTTGTGTTTGATGGACCTGTTGATGCCCTTTGGATCGAAAACTTAAACACTGTTCTTGATGACAACATGATGCTGTGCCTGGCTTCAGGTGAACGAATAAAACTGAAAAATAACATGCATTTGCTCTTTGAAGTCGAAAACTTGAGTGAAGCCTCACCAGCGACGGTCTCCCGCTGCGGGATGGTTTACATGACTCCCAACGAGCTAGGATGGCGTCCTTATCAGCTGTCATGGGTGCACAGATTCATTATGCGAGAAGGCTAGGGCGAGCCGAGGTTAAAATCGCATCATTTGCGGGTTTTGGAAGACCTGTTTGATTAGCTAGTTGACGCAATCTTTTAGCCTCTATTTGCACTGAAAAGTGGCTAGCAGCTTGTTTGCACGCCTTTGTAGATCATTACAAACTGCTGTAACTACCTAGAATACTTCATATGCAATACAGCCATGCATCCCAAAAGTGATAAACCAGAAGTTTGGGTGAAGTACTTGAACGCAATATTCGGCTTTTCTATGATTTGGGCCTGCGGTGCTCATTTTAAATTTACTTGTACCAGGGCGTTGGACAATATCTTTAGAGACTTTTTTGGGCGACTTTTGATCCCAACCTTAGACTCGGTATTTGAATATTACCTTGATGAAGCAACGGCCAAATTCATCCACTGGCAGCAGATTGTGCCTCAGTTCTAGTATAGTTCCGCTCAGCCATACTTCAGTTTGGTTGTGCCCACGATCGATACGATGCGATACGCAGGACAGTTAAAAATGCTGACGAAAATATCAAAGCCTGTCTTCATAACTGGAATGACTGGCACTGGAAAGTCAATGATGGTTTAAAATTTCATTTGTGATAACTCTGCGCAAATGGAGTTCATAGCAATCACTCTGAATTTTTCTGCACAAACTACATCAATAGCAACACAAGAAAACATAGAATCAAAATTAGAAAAGAAAAAGAAAAAGTCTAGAGGCGCCAAGGGAACACTCAAAACTTTAGTTTTTATTGACGACGTAAATATGCCTGCTGTTGAGTAGTTTGGGGCTTAGCCACCAATTGAACTTTTGAGGCAACTGATGGAAAAAGGAGGCTTTTACGATCGTCATCAGTTTTTTTGGAAGGAGATTGAGAAGTTTACGGTCGTTTGTGCAGCAGCCCCACCTGGAGGTGGCAGATCGGTACTTTGCTAGAGATTTATGCGCAAATTCCATATTTTGAATGTGCCAGAGCCGAGTGAGGAGACGTTGATTTCAATTTTCGAGTAAATTTTAGGAGGTTTTCTATCTTAAAACCTGTTTAACGAGAGAGTGAGGCGAAATTAACCCTAAGTGGCTGTGGGTGCCTCTATAGAGCTTTACTAACTAATTACAAAGAATCTGCTGCCCATTCCTGCAAAGTTCCACTACACCTTCAATTTAAGAGATATTTCCAAAGTTTTTTAGGGAATGTTGCAGATTAATCCAATTTCCATTCAGGAAAATGACCAGTTTGCCAGTTTATGGCTCCATGAGTGCTCGAGAGTCTTTTAGGACAGACTCGTGACAGAAAAGGACAAAATTTTCTTTAGAACGCAGACACTAGATATTTTAAACCAAAAATTCAAAGCTTCTTGGGCCACTTCAATCGAAGAAGCATTTGAGGGCGGCAACGGACCTATATTCTCTACGATTCTGAAACTGGATGATGATAAGCCGACTTACGACCTGATTGAAAATCGCGGTAAGCTGGTTAGAGTTCTGGGTGACAAAATAATTGACTACCAATTCAGCACGTCCACTAACATGAACCTCGTCTTCTTCGCTGACGCAGTAAACTACGTGTGTGCTATAACGAGGATTCTTTCTCATCCCAAAGGCAATTCTATGCTTATTGGTGTATCTGGCTCTGGTAAACAGAGCTTGACACGATTGGCTACTTTCATGCTTGAGCAACAGTGTTTCCAGCTGCAGCTGACCAAGAATTTCAAGCCAGCCGATTTCAGAGAAACACTAAGACTTAGGATGTTGCAGGCTGGGTGTGAAAACAAGAAGTCGACGTTCTTGTTGAGTGACACCTAGATCATGCACGAGTCCTTCCTTGAGGATTTAAATAACGTATTGAATACGGGTGAGATAACAAATCTGTACTAAAAGGAGGACTACGACAAGATGATTGACGCTCTTTAAAAGTCAATGACTGAGAAGAAACTGACTCCCAACAAAGACAACTGCTATTAGGAGTTCCTGAAAGTGCTCCAGTTGAATTTCCACACAATCCTCTGCATGTCTCCTGTTGGAGAGCAACTCCGCATCCGATGCAGAATGTTCCCTAGCCTCGTTAACTGCTGCACGCTAATTTGGTTTGGTACATGGCCGCTAGAGGCACTTAACTCAGTGGCCTAGGAGTTCCTCTCTCTACAGTAGAATATGCCTACAGAGTCGTTGGTTAAGCTATTTCCACTAATCCATGCCTCAGTCGAAAACAAATCCGAGATCTTCTACTAAGAATTAAAGCGCAAAACATACGTGACCCCGAAGTCATTCCTAGACTTTGTAAGACTCTATCTGCAACTGCTTGCCAATAAACGGTCTTCATTTGACGAGACGCTTAGCAGACTTAAAAACGGTGTTCTAAAGCTAAAACAAACTAATCAGCAGATTGAGGAGCTCTAAATAAAGCTGACTGAGCTGAAACCAAAACTGATTGAACAAAACAAAAATGCTCAGATTTAAGCCAAAGAAATCTAAGGCTAAAAAGAGATTGCAAGTAAGAAAGAATTCGAGGCTGAGTAGGACGCTGCAATCGTTAGAATGGAAACCCAAGCGATCGAAGTGCTGAAATAGGAGGCCGAACTTGAACTTTCAGCTGCAACCCCCGCCTTGGAAGCTGCCCAAAAAGCAGTCGACAGTCTCAGCAAGGACGACGTGTTCGAACTTAAAAATACTAAGGCGCCTAATTCAGCGACTGAACTGACTTTGAAATGCGTGTTGACATTTTTGGGCTATGTAAAGTATGAGTGGGCTGTGGCTTAGAAGGCGATGGCTGACATGCAGTTCCTGCTGAAACTTAAAACCTACGACAAGGAGAATATCCCACCCCCGATCCTAACGAAAGTTAAAGTTATTTTGGCTGACAAAAATGAGTTCAATGTCGAAAAGATCATGAACAGTTCAAAGGCAGCCGGTGGAATGGCCAGGTGGTGCACTTCTGTCTTCAAGTACGCAGAGACACTCAAGATTGTGCGGCCCAAAGAGCAAAGAGTGGCTGAAATGCAGGAGAAGTTTAAGACTGCGATGGCACAAGTCGAGGAGAAATAGCGCATCGCTTAGGAATTAAAGCAAAAAGTAGCTGATATGGAGGCCTAGTTAGAAGCCACAACCAGCCTGATTGAAAACCTAAAGAACGAATCTGCGGTCTGCAATTCCAGACTCCAGAATGCGGGAAAGCTCATTGAATTGCTCTTTGACGAGGGAAAACGCTGGGAGCAAGCCATAGCCGATTTGGAGATGCAAGGATAGTTCATATGCGGTGATGTGCTTCTGGCAACGGCTGAACTGAGCTATTTGGGGCCATTCACAGGCACTTATCGTGAGTCTCTAATCAAGTAGTGGCTTCAAAACTGTAAGGATAGCCTGTTAGATATATCAGACAACTACTCGCTTGTTTCAACGCTGGGTAACGCTGTAGAAATTCGTGAATGGATCATGGCTGGTCTACCATCGGACTCTGTTTCAATCGACAATGCTATTATGTGCACAACAGCGCAGAGGTGGCCGCTCATGATTGACCCTTAGACCTAGGCTAACAATTGGATAAAAAAACGGGCCGAAGTTGTGGTTTTGAAAGCGATTGGGGACGACTTGTAAAGTTTTTAGAAAAACTTGGAACTATCGATTGTAAGCGGCAAGACTGTGTTGATAGAGGAAGTAAGCGAGGTGATGGATCCAAGTTTGGACTCGATCTTCCTGCAGTCGACGTTCAGAGAAGACGGAGTTTTGAAAATAAAGTTGGGTGAAAAATCGCTTCTGTACGATGCGAACTTCAAATTGCTTATGACCACCAAGATCGCAAATCCGCACTTCTTGCCTGAGATTTGCATAAAACTAACCGTGATTAACTTCTCAATAACCTTCGAGGGTCTTGAGGAGCAGATGCTTGTCGATGTGATCAAGGTGGAAGCGCCGGAGGTCGAGGAGCAGCGAGACACTTTGATTGTCGAGCTGGCTAAGAGTCGTAACGATCTGTACAAGCTGGAGAGCTAGATCCTGACAGAACTTGCAGAGTCTAACTCGGACACGATCCTGGACAATGTGATCCTGATTGAAACATTAGAGATATGCAAGATTGAGTCAATTAAGATCAGCGAGAGTCTCCAATAGGCTGAGTTGATTGAAAACAAAATTAACGAGACTCGCGACAAGTACCGAGTGTCAGCCACGCGCGGATCTTTGATTTACTTCTCTATTGTCGAGCTGTCCCTCATTGATTCCATGTACCAAAACAGTCTTGTCTACGTAAAGAAACTCTTTAATGACTCAATAAAGTCTGTGAAAAGACGGGCAGATGACAGTCACTTGGATCTGATTGGTAAACATTTAACAGCAATTACTGAGCAGCTGTTTCGCAAGATATGCGTGGGGCTATTTGATGCCCACAAGCTCATATTTGCCTTCCTAATGTGTACCAGGATTCAAAAGCACGCCGGTCTTATAAACTTCAGTGAGTGGTCTGTTTTCTACAGAGGGGCCGACCTGAGCTAGATTAAAGAGAGTCCCCTCGACTGGATCACTGGTGCTTAGTGGGCTTAACTAGCTGCCATACCAGGCCTCTAGCAGCAAATATTCGACAACGATAGTACATGGCACGATTTCTCACGCTCAAAAGCCCTCGAGCTGCCTTATGGCTTTCAATTGAGTTAATTCCAAAAACTGCTCGTTATTAAAATCTTTAAAGATGAGCTGTTGTAGTCGGCAGTTAAGGCATATTTGTGTGATGAAATCGGACACTAATTTTCTGTTTCCCCCACCAGTTCTATGGACGAGTTATTCACAGATGGAGATCATTCCACTCCTATAATTTTCATATTGCAGTAGGGAGTCGATCCAACAGCCCAAATTATGTCATTTGCCGACAAAAAGGGTATCTAGGAGAGGTTTTACTACAAGTCTCTTGGGTAAGGGCAAGAAAAATTTGCTGAGACGATGATAACTCAGGGTATGGAGCGAGGAAACTGGGTACTACTTTAAAACTGCCATCTATTCAAATCTTGGATGCCAAGATTGGAGACTTTGTGTTCTTATCTGCCCAGCAGAGAAGATTGCCATCCAGACTTTAGACTCATCCTTACTTCGATGCCTGTCGACTTCTTCCCAGTGTCTGTTGTGCAAAACTCCCTCAAGATGACAACTGACCCACCCAAGGGAATAAAGGCAAATTTAAAGAGGACTTACACGAATATAATTTCTTAGGAAACCTTTGATTAGCTCGTGATACGCGACTATGAGGCCGACAAAACACAGTCCTCCAACATGACCTAGTTTTCAGATAAAGCTAAAGCCAGGTTCGCCCAAAAGTAGCGTATTTACAGGAATCTCTTATTTAGTTTGGCCTTTTTCCATGCAGTGGTCCAAGAGAGGCGCAAATTTGGGCCACATGGATGGAATATACTCTACGATTTTACAGATTCAGACCTCATAACATCAGTGACTATGTTGCGTAACTTTATGTAAGAAAATTCGGAAACCCCTTGGGACTCTATCAAGTTTATGACAGGTCAAATAAACTACGGTGGAAGAGTGACTGACTCGCAGGACACAATCTTGTTGATTTGTATTCTCGCCATTTACTAAAACGAGGACGTTCTGCAGGACGGTTACACGTTCTCGCCTTCAGGAAAGTATAAAATCCCAGAACATAGCACCACCGAACAGGTATTAGCATACATTGATCAGTTGCCTGAAAACGACGCTCCTGAGATTTTTGGAATGCATAACAACGCCAACGTCACTTACTTGAGAGCAAAATCTGCGCTTTTGATCGAGACAATCCTCTCGGTGCAACCAAGACAACAGACTAGCAGCTCAGGTAAGAGCTCTGACAACTAAGTCATCGAAATGGCATAGCTTTTATAGCTAGAAGTGCCTGAAATAATCGCATGCGACAATTTTGCAAAAGAAATTTTGAGGCCTACTTAATAGGGGTTGCTTTCATGCCTAACCACGGTTCTTTTGCAAGAGATCATCAGATACAATCGACTAATTCTGAAGTTGAGCCAAAGTTTGGAGCTTTTGATTAATGCGGTTAAAGGCATAGTTTTGATGTCGCCGGAGTTAGACATGATGTACTTGGCCCTAATAAATAATTTGGTGCCGTAAAACTGGCAGGTGGTTGCATATGCATCCCTCAAAAAGTTGACTGCTTGGATGATGGACCTCAAAGACCGTGTCTCTTTTATGAGAAACTGGGCTTAGAAAGGACAACCCAAAAGCTATTGGCTCTCTGGCTTCTTTTTCCCTCACGGCTTCATCACAGGTGTGCTCCAGAACCACGCCAGAAAGTACTAGCTACCGATTGACTAGTTGAAATTTTAGTTTGTTATACAGGATGCCAAGACCCCTGAAGAAGTGGGTGAGGCGCCACAGGATGGAGTTTTTGTTTATGGGCTTTTTTTGGAAAATGCTCGTTGGAATGAAGATAAGTACTCGCTCTAGGATGCGTTGCCTAACCAGATGAGTTTTTAGATGCCCTTAATTCACTTCATCCCCAGCACCAGCGCAGCCGTATATGACAACAGAGATGAGTGCTACTAGTGCCCGGTCTATAAGACATCGCTAAGGGCGGGAGTGCTAAGCACAACAGGCCAGTCCACTAATTACATTTTGTCGGTCGATATTCCCTGCTTTGCTGATGAGTCATCTAAATACCATTCTACCCCTGGGTACTCGAGTACTGTCAGTGCAGTCGCTGATGGAAGTGTAGAACATTGGACCATGAGAGGCACAGCGCTAATTACTATGCTTGATGACTGATTTATACTTAAATTACTATTTAGTAAATTAGTAAAGGGGTTTTGGGGTTTTGGGG
>Ga0194116_10005602_pt1 | contig 13743 bp, 8 predicted proteins | sample TA2MahsurfametaG_4_FD_148617 | JGI IMG/M metagenome (GOLD analysis project Ga0194116, IMG submission 148617) | Freshwater microbial communities from Lake Tanganyika, Tanzania - TA2015008 Mahale S9 surface | ecosystem: Environmental > Aquatic > Freshwater > Lake | place: Tanzania: Lake Tanganyika... | reverse complement strand
TTATTAGAAAAAGAACATGATCTTGGAGGTCGAGTTTATGAAATGAATTGGCATGGATCTAATATTAAAATTGGTGCTGGTATTATGACAGAACAAAATAAGCATTTATTAAAACTATTAAAAAAATTAAATATTAAACCAAACAGTTTTTATTCTCAAATAAAATCATTTCATAAACCATTTGATATGAATCTAGCAATCAAAAAAATAAAATCAGCTTTTAAAACTCATTATGATTCTAATAATAAATTAACAATGAAACAATTTCTTAACAAACATTTTGATTCTTCATTTGTTAAAAATTTTATTATAAATTGCGAATATCGTGATTTCATAGACTCGGATCCATATTATTTTATTAAATACTATAAAATTGATGATATGTCATTTGATCCATATAAAGTATATATTATAGAATGGAAAAATCTAGTTGCCAAATTAGCAAAATCAAATTGTCATACCAATAGTGAAGTTAAAAAAATAGAAAAAATTAATGATAATTTATTTAAAGTATCCACTGAAAAAGAAACTTATTTTACCAAAAAATTAATACTAGCTTTAACATTAAAACCACTTGATAAACTTGCAGCTAATTTAATTGACTTTGAATATAAAGATTATGTGGGAACAATCGAATTTGTTAGAATTTATACTTATCATAAAAATGGTTATTCATCTGATAAAATTGGTCATTATAATTTAGTACCTAATGAATTACAAAAAATAATACAAATAAATGATAAAATTTTAATGGCATCATATTCTGATAATAAAGAGGCAAAATACTGGAAGAAAGTTTCTTTATTAGACAAAAAATCTCAAATAAAAAAAGTGGAAAATAAATTACAAGATTTGAATATTGGTATTGATAAAGTCGATGATGTTGAAATTGGATATTGGAATGAAGGTGTTCATTATTATAAGCCATTCAAATCATTAAAATTTAACCAAATATTAAAAAAATTATCAAAACCATCTAAGAATGTTTTTGTGATAGGTGAAATTATATCAAAAAAACAGGGATATGTTGAAGGAGCAATTGAATCAGTAAATAGAACTATCAGTTTTATTACAAATAAATAGTTATTATACAATATAAAATTTTATTGTTTAGTTAATATTTTCAACACTTTCTGAGCGTCTGTATGTCCCTGTGCCGCTGCAAGGCGGAACAATCGTACAGCCTCTGTCTTGTCTTCTGCAACACCTTCACCTTTCACAAACATTAACCCTAAGTTGAATTGAGCTATTGTATGCCCCTGATCCGCTGCAAGGCGGTACAATCGAACAGCCTCTCTCATATCTTGTGCAACACCTTTATTATTCGATAAAATAAACCCTAAGTTCAATTGAGCTTCTGCATACCCCTGATCCGCTGATTTGCGGTACCATTGCATAGCCTCTGTCATGTCTTGTGCAACACCGAAACCATTCTCTAACAGGAAGCCCAAGTTGTTCTGAGCGATTGCATCCTCCTGCACCGCTGCAAGGCGGTAGAGTCGCGCAGCCTCGAAATAGTCTCGTCCAACACCATCACTTTGCTGAAACATAGAGCCCAAGTTGTTTTGAGCGCGAGCATGCCCCTGATCTGCTGCAATACGCCACCATCGCATAGCCTCATCATAGTTTATTGCAACACCTTCACCAAAGAAAAATATGTTCCCTAAGTTGTACTGAGCGTTCACATTTCCCTTCATCGCTGCAATGCGGAAGAATCGCTCAGCCTCTACTTTGTCTTCTGGAACACCTAAACCTTTATCATACACGGTACCTAATATTGCTTGTAATTCTCTATCATTAATAGATGAAAAATCTTTTTTTAGTATATTTTCAATTTCTTGATCTAAAGCACTATATGTTGTTTGTTTTGATATTACTGTTAAATATAAAACTAATTGTAAATTTTCTGTATTTTCATATGATTCAATATGATCAAAATTACTATCTTTTTTAATAAATAAATTTGTTGATCTTTTTAAAATGTTTTGCCATAAACAATTATAAACTTGTTTATTATTATCATCATAGTATTTTTCACTTCCATCACATATATATAAACAACACACATGATCTTTTACATGCATAAGTATTCCAAGATCATTTACTGGATTAAAATTTATTGATTGAAAATCATGATAATAATTTTTAAAACTAACTTTTTCACCTAAAAAAAATACTGATAATAAATTTGCAAATAAATAACGTTCGATTAAAATCCCTCCATAATTAGATAGCTCTAAAGAATAACTAAAAATTGGATGATTAAATAAATTTTTAAAATTTTGTGCTATAACTAACTCACATCGTTTGGGATTAGCCAAATCATATTCTAAATTTTCAGGCTTTTTATCATGTGAACTAATTTTACTATCATATCTTCTTATAAAGTTATTCATTATATTTTCAAAAAAAATAAGATTTCCATCATCTAAAATACCAGGATAGAAATTCATTAATTGAGGATTACCTTGTAATTCTCCTATTCTATATCTAACAAAACCATCAAAATTTTTTTCTCTAATACCTTCAATTACCCTTTTAAGATGATCACTAGTAGCTTGTCCGAAAGTGAACATAGTTAGAATTGCTACCATCCAACAAGTTCCTAATAAATTTCTATATGCTTTTTCACAAAATGGTATTCCACCTAATTGGTTTTTTAATTGTAAATATTTTTTTTTGTATTTTAAATATTTATTATAATACATTATAATAAATAATATTTTTTTTAAGAGGCAAAAATTTAAATCAGTAAATAGAACTATCAGTTTTATGACAAATAAATAGTTATTATACAATATAAAATTTTATGATTTAGTTAAAGATTCCAATGCCTTCTGAGCGCTTTCATCCCCATGTTTTGCTGCATGTCTTAACAATCGTATAGCCTCTGTCTTGTCTTCTGGAACACCTTCACCTGTCCAAAACATTAAACCTAACTTGAATTGAGCGTTTGCATTCCCCTGATCCGCTGCAAGGTGTATCAATCGCACAGCCTCTGTATAGTTTCGTCCAACTCCTAAACCGTCCCAATACATATTGCTTAAACTGCTCTGAGCGTCTGCATTCCCCTGTTCCGCTGCAAGGCGGTACAATCGCGCAGCCTCTGTATAGTCTTGTGCAACACCTTGACCATTAGCAAACATGAAGCCCAAGTTGTACTGAGCGTCTGCATTCCCCTGTTCCGCTGCAAGGCGGTACAATCGCGCAGCCTCTATATAGTCTTGTGCAACACCTTGACCACTCGCAAACATGATGCCCAAATTAAATTGAGCATCTGCATACCCCTGTTCCGCTGCCAGGCGGTACAATCGCGCAGCCTCTGTATAGTCTTGTGCAACACCTTTACCGTTATAAAACATAGAGCCCAAATAAGTCTGAGCGTATACATTCCCCTGTTCCGCTGCCAGGCGGTACAATCGCGCAGCCTCTGCATCATCTTGTGTAACACCTTTACCTATATAAAACATAAAGCCCAAGTTATTCTGAGCGTATGCATTCCCCTGTTCCGCTGCAAGGCGGTACAATCGCGCAGCCTCTGTATAGTCTTGTGCAACACCTTTACCATTATAAAACATAAAGCCCAAGTTATTCTGAGCGTATACATTCCCCTGATCTGCTGCAAGACGCCACCATCGCGCAGCCTCTTTATAGTCTTGTCCAACACCTTTATCACTATAAAACGCTTCACCTAATATTAATTGTAATTGCATATCATTAATAGATGAAAAATCATATTTTAGCATATTTTCTATTTCTTGATCTAAAACACTATTTTTTGGATGTTTTGATATTACTGTTAAATATAAAACTTTTTGTAAATTTTCTTTATTTTCATATGAATCAATATGTTTAAAATTACTATCTTCTTTAATAAATAAATTTGTTGATCTTTTTAAAATGCTTTGCCATAAACAATTATAAACTTGTTTATTATTATCATTATAGTATCTTTGCATTCCATCACATATATATAAACAACATACATGACCTTTTATATTCATAAGTATTCCAAGATCATTTTCTGGATCAAATTCAATTGATTTAAAATCATGATAATAATTTTTAAAACTAACTTTTACATTTAAAAAAAATACTGATAATAAATTTGCAAATAAATATTGTTCCGCTAAATCCGTACCATATTTAGATTGCTCTGAATGTATATCTATAATTGGATGATTAAATAATTTTTTAAAATTTTGTGCAATTACTAATTCACATCGTTGGGGATTAGTTAAATCATCTATATTTTCAGGCTTTTTATTACGTGAACTTATTTTACTATCATATCTATCAATAAATTTATTGATAATATTTTCAAAAAAAATACGATTTTCATCAGATAAAATATCTGGATAGAAATTCATTAATTGATGATTACTTTGTAATTCTGTTATTCTAGATCTAACAAAACTAATAAAATTTTTATTATTTCTTTCTATTACACTTTTTAGATGATTACTAGTAGCTTGTCCGAAAGTGAACATAGTTAGAATTGATGCCATCCAACAAGTTCCTAATAAATTTCTATATGCTTTTTCACAAAATGATATACCACCTAATTGGTTTTTTAATTGAATATATTTATTTTTGTATTTTAAATATTTATTATAATACATTATAATAAATAAGAAAAATTAATTTCCTCTAATGATAAATCTTTTCCTATTTTGTTCATTGATATTTCTATCAACAAAATCTAATAAATCTTGTTTACTTATTTTTTTTAATTGAGCTAATAATAATTCATTCCTATTAAATAAATATTCTCTCAAACTAATTTCAGGTAAATATTTATCTATTTTTTCTTCTAAACTATATTCAGGTTCTTCTAATTCATTCTTTAATGTTTCAACAAATTTTTCAAAATCAGCATCTTGTATTTGTTTTCTTATCGTTTTATTAAATTCTTCTATCTTTTCTTCAATAAAAGCAACTGGTTTATCAGATTGAATTTTTTGAACTATAAAATTATAATTTCTAATATTTGTACTACCCATTGATACTAAATAACCTAACTGATTTTTAGTTCTTAAATTATCAAAAAATGATTGTCTTAAAATATTCACTGTTAAATCTAATAGTACATATTCTCTTGGAATAAATGGACCAATTTGATAAAAATAACATACACAATTAGACTTTTCTTTATCATTTGGATGAACAATTTCAAAATTATCTAATTCATTAAGTTTTGGTAATGGATTAATATTATTTGAATATAAATCATTAAAAATATTAAATAAATTATTTACATTAACAGATTCTATATTTCCATAAACTAAACTAGTTAATGATGATTTATGAACTATATTCGATAAAAATTCTTTTATTGTATTATAATTTATATTTTTAATCTCATTAATTAAATCAAGATAATCAAATTCTGATATCATTGAATTTTTTTTAATTTTATAAGAAACAAATTCCCAACTATTATTAAATTTAATATTTGAATAAGCATCTGATAAAGAAACTAATAAATTTTTAATATAATCTTCTGATAATTTCATAAAATGTTCATCTAAATTAGTCATAAATTGATTAATATCATTAATCAAATATTCCAATTTTTCAATATCATTTACTCCTTTTATACTAATATTAATCGATGAAGTTGAAGGTCTTGGTAAAAAACTTATTGAATAACATAATTCTAATGGTTTATATAAAATTACAGAAGATAGAAAATTTAATACTGAACATGATATATGAGATAATAAGTAATTCTTAGGTGATGAATAATAATTTGAATTATTTAATTGTAACCATATATTTAGTAAAGGTTCTGAAAATTTACTACAACCACCATACCATTGTCTATTTCCAATTAAAGTTGGTACATCATATTGATCTAAATTTTTTATAATTGTTGGTTTAATATTTAAATAAAAATTATCAATATCAACACAACAAAAAGATTGATTTACTATCATATTTCTAGAAATTAAATTAGGTATTTCTGCATATTTAGCTTCATATTCTTTTAATTGTTGATATTCAAATTTACTTTCTTCTGGATGATCCGAACTTATAATAATTTTTATAACATTATTGGGAGTTAAAAATTGATCATATAATGAAATATATTCATCGGTTGTTTTTATTTTAGAAATTTTAAAAGAAGTTTCAAAAGAAGTTTTTGTTTCTTCGTAATGATGATTAACAGCTAATAAATTACATAAATATTCGGTTTGAAATTTATCAATACAATCAAAATTAACTTCTAATAATTTTTTATAATATTCAGCATATTTTTTAATATCTAATTTTTTAATTTGTTCAATACATTCAAATAAAACTTTTTGAATTAAATCCATATTATTAAAACCTTCTTTTGATAAATTAAATGTTATAATATACATTCCTTCATATTTAATTTCAGATTTTATTGAATTGATATAACCCAAGTTTTTGAGATAAAAAAACAATGAATTAGTAGATTGATTATTTATAATTTTATCAAATATTAAAAAATCTTTACTTTCATTATAATTAACTTGACTGGGTATTTCCCAAATAAATAATAATTCATAAATAGTTGATAGTGATTTTAAATGATAACATTTATTTTTATTAATAGAATAAAATGGTTTTGAAATTACTAATTTATTATGTTGTTTTGATTTTGGTATATGTCCAAAAGTATCGATAATCATTTTTTCTATTTCTTCAACAGGTAGTGATGAGCTAACACATATTGATATATTTTCAGGAATATAATATTTTTGATAAAATTTAATAACTTGATCCCTAATATCAGGCTTATTTAATGTATTTAATGATCCAGTTATAAATTGATTGGTATAACTATCTGGATTTGTTAAATATAACATCAGTTGAAATTTCTTCCAGAAATCTTTATGAATATTTTTTTTATGTTCACTATCTACTGCATTCATCTCACGGCTAACTGAATCTGGATCAAATAAAGGATCAATAAAAAATCTACTAAAAATGTCCATTATTTCTTTTAATCCTTCATCAAATACATTAAAATAATATACTGTTTCCATAACTTCAGTATAAGCATTTGAACTACCTCCTAATTGATTTAACCTTGTATTATAATGGTTTTCATTTGGATACTTTTTACTTCCCATAAACAACATGTGTTCTAAAAAATGTGCTAATCCATCATATCCTTCTGGGTTTGAATATGATCCAATATTAACACTTACAGTTACAAATGATTTTGTTAAATGATAATCATTAACAATAATGTATTTAATACCATTATCTAATTTGGTTCCATAAAATTTTCTATTATCAAATTTAGGTTTATATATTTCAATCATTATATTTAATAAATATATAATTTTTTAAATAAAAAATATATAAATATATATATATACAAATGGGATTTGATATGAATATAGTATCACTTATTGGTTATGTAATTTTAGCTATTGCTTTTGGATTAAAACTAAAAGATAATTTAAATTTAGAACCCTTGCTTCTTTTTGGATCTGTTATAATTATTGCTGGTTATTTAATAACAGGTATTCATCATGGAATTAACATTGCAAATAAAAAATTAAGTAAATATAATTATGGTCATCTTACTCTTTCTATTTATTATTTACTTAGTTTCTTATCTCCAATAAACGATAATAAAATGGATTCAGATGTTTTAGCTTTATTAGGTCACGTATTATTAATTAGAAACAATGATCAATTTAATTTATTTGGTATGATTTCATTATTTTTATATTTTGTTTTATCAATTATTAGATCATTTAAAGACTTAAGTGGTATACAAAATAAATTAATATTATTAGGAAGTTCATTGGTCGTTATTTTCTTGAATTCAAGATTATATCAAGATTTATTTCAGGACAAAATAAAAAAAAATTAACAATATAATAAATTAATTATAAAAAACAACAAGTTCCTCATTAATTCTTGAATTAATATTTAAATTAATATTAATTATTGCATTATTCCAAGATTTAAAAAAATTTTCCATATTTATATTTCTATAATCAAATGTATCTATTGAATCAAACCATAAATTATCTATTAATTTCATTTCTTTTATAATATTAAAAATATTAGATGGTAATGTATAATTGGATATAAATGGTGTAATTAATAAATGATGATTTATTGAATTTAAATACTTATCTGTATCTATATTTTCATTTTTGATTTCATTATTCCATTTTTTTACTAAAATATTATCATCTGTATTATTTCCAAGAAAATAAATTATATTCATTAAAGATGGAACATTATAATATTTAAACCATGTTAAATTATTAGAATGGAAATTTCCCATGTTACCAAATTGTGTTATAGTTAAATGATACATTTTTTTCAAATAATCATAAATATGATTTTCGTTAAAATTATCTAATTTCTTTAATAAATCTAAATGTTGATAAATATTTAAATGATCATAATAATTATTATATTTTTTACTTAAATTACTACTTGCTTTCTCAGAAATATAATTATATATATCCTGATATTCATCATTGGTAATATTTTGAGGTTTATTATATAAAACTAATCCATTAAATTCACTTTCATACCAATTTATATTTTCTTTAATTAAATCAATTGAATCTAATAATAATTTTTGTTTATCTTTTTTAAAATTAAATATTGATAAATTTAAATAAGATTCATATAAATCACTGCTAACATTTTTTAGATAAATAGTTCTTAAATCATATTCATCATATTCATCAGATTTTTGTAAAGCACAATATATTATGAAATTTTTTATAAAATCTAAAATTTGTTCAAAATTTAAAGATAGTTTATCAACTAATAATATTAATAATTGAGTATTAATTTTAAAAAATCTTTGTAATATTATTTTTGTTATATTTAATTCATTATTCTCATATATTTTTTCAAAAAAACTTTGTAATTTTTTTAAATCAATAGTTATTAATGAATTTTTTAAAATAATAATGTTATTTTTATCTAATGATTGATAATGTGATTTAATATAATATTCTAATCCTAGTTCTGGTCCTATTTCTATTGATGATGGTATATGATCGTTTCCAAATAGATAAAAAATAAAACATAAATCCCAAATGATTTTATAATTGTTTGTTTTAATATTATTTGTACTATTATATAAATCTAATATATTTTTAATAATTAAATTTGCATCCAATACTTGTAAATATCCTATTAAATTAATATTTTTTAAATATTTAATTACAGTTAAATTAATATCTTTACCAATAATTTTAAAATATGATTGTTGAATTAAAATTTGATGTATAAAATCAGAATCTGTTGTATGAATACAATAATCTCCATTTAAATCTAAATTAGATATATATTTAAATATTTTTAAATCAGATTCACCATTTTCTTTAGCACTGTTTATATATATATTTATTTTTGGTAATATTTTTTTAATTTTAAAATTCATATATTGTTCTAAATTTTTAATAAAATTAGATGAAGGTCCTATTGATTTATCAATTGTAAATCTAATTTTAATCCACTTAAAATAATCAAATAATATTATATTATCTATATTTAAATTATCATATTTTTTTGATAAACAATCAAATAAATTTTTATTATTTGGTAATAAATTATCAAAATATTTTTTAAATAATATTTTTTTTTCGGTTGATTCTATATAGTTTTTAATTCGACGCCTTCTTTGTTCAATTACTTTAGATATTGATGGTATACCATCATAAAATATAGATAAATATTGAATAAAATTATTATAATGTAAATTATTAATGTAATTAATTATAGTATTAACTATTTTTTCATATATTACTAATTCTAAAATAGAAATCCCTTCTTTTTTTTCATCTGATAAATCAAGATTTGGTGTTATTTTACTTGTTATGTAAGTTATAAATTTGTTTATTATTTCATCTTCATTGTATCCATCGAATATATTTTCTAAATCTGAACCAATATAATATAACTTCCAATGAGGTTGCATAAAAATACTTTTTAATATTATTTCTAATTTATCACCTTTATCAAATGAGAAAGGTAAACATAAAATAACTTTAATAATATCATTAATTTCATTTTCAACTTCAACTATTTCTTGATAAATTAAAAAATTCAAATCAAATATTATATGATTTGAAACTATTTTTCTTAAATTATTATCAATATTTATTTCTTCAATTCCATCACTAATAGATTTTGATATAAAATTTGCAAATCTATCTAATCCCATTATTAATTATTAATAAAGAATATTAATTTTGTTTTAAATCAAAATATTAAAATTTATTTCTCAGTAAATTATGAATTTCCCACATTACTTTACAATCAATTTCATTGTATTTAATAATCTCTTTCATTACTGGATCATGTGTTATATTGTCTATTGCTTTTTTATAGACTTTTTCATAGATTTCATTAGCTAAAATCATTGCTCTTAGACCATCAGAACAAGGACAAGAACTATCCCAAGAAGATTCTATTAAATTATTATTATAAAGTGCTTTAGCAATACTTTTTAGTGAAAAGTTTAATGCACCCTTAACTACTACTGGTTCATCATAAAATAGTTTGTACAAATCATAAAATACAAAATTTTTATCAGAAAAGTTATTTTCAAAATGACGTTTCTTAAAATTTGTATAAGCTGATATTTCTGCATGAGACCAATGATAAAAAATAGCTTTATCTTTTTTAAATTCTTTTAATACATTACCTATATAATTAATAAATTCTGTTACCATACTTAATTCACTCATTTCTTGTTTTTCTTTCATAACAAATGTTTTATATATCCATTTACCATTATTCTCATATCCTACCCCTATCATAAATATAAATTGATTGTTATCATATGAAATAATTCCCTCTTTAATAATTGAACCAAAATTTGAATTTAATGTTTCAAAATCCATATAAAATTCAATACTATCTTTATCTTTTAATTTCCAATTAGGTCGATCATATTTAATTAAAGTAGGTCTAATAATATCTTCTTTTTGTCTATTAATATCTAATATAGCATCGACAATTTTGAATATTTTTTTATTTTCAGGAAATCCTAAAACTTTTGAATTACATCTTGGATCTGTCCATTTAAATACCTGTTGTAAATGTGCTTTTTCACGATTTTTAATACCACAAAAAAAAATACTTGTTATTTCCTTTATTTCATTGCTTAATTGATTCTTTATTTTTCTATATTCTCCATCTTTTTTATTACTCATATTTGGAAATAATTCTTTTCTACATGGTAAAGGTAATAAAGTCCAACTTGAACCTTCGCTTTTCATTGTTTTAATCCATTCAATTGCATTTTTTGTTTGAGTTACATATTCTGAATCAACTGAATCATAATCAATAATTCCTAATTTATTTAAAAATTTATTATTATTATATTTAATTCCTTTTGACTCCCATATATATTTTTTTCCCCAAATAAATGCCTTGTTAATATTAATTCCTTGAACTCTATTTAAATCTTTGGTATATATATATAATTGTCCTTTGTATGCAGGAACAATATCTAAATTTGAAATATAAATACCATCTGCTTTTAAAGGTATAGTAGAATGTTTGATATCAATAACCTTATAATGCCATGGTACATTAAGAGTTGGCGATCCTAATATGCTTTCTGTATCAGAAATAACTTGATAACCCATCAATTTATTTAAATAATCAGACCTTACTAATAAATCTGGCATACCAAATGTTTTATCATCATAATTATGTAAAACTGCTTGATGAATTATATATTCACCTTTTTTCATTAATTCTATTGTTTCTTGAAATTTTTCTGGTGATCGACTTAAAATATAATCTCCAACTTTAACTATCTTATGATCATTACCAAGTATTTTTATTAATTCTTCTTCAAACTCATTACCAGCATCCATGATACATTTAGTAAATGGATCGGGATTTGATTTAATTATTGCTTTTGAATTAGAAGTTTTTGAAGGAACATCATTTAAATCATGAATTCTATATTCTTTTAACCAATCAATTAAAGGATCATTTAACATATAATTTCTTATTGATGTTGCTGATACCATTTCGTTCCAAATATCATCTGTATTTTTTCTAATTTTTTTTACTTCAATTATATCATTTTCATCATCACTAAATGATCTTTTTCTATTTTCTACTAAAATTTGTCTTCTCAAATATCTCATTGATCTAGATGGTTTATTAATATTTAATACTGATTTTTCCTCAATGGATAAATTTACTAAGTGATAATTTAGGGTTTCCTTCAAATTTTTTGAAGTTATTTCAAAACTATTAATTGTTGGATAATTATTTAAATTAGTCTGTAATTCAAAATTAATTTGATAAAAAACATATCTATTAACTTCTGATAAAGCTGGAATAATTTCTTTGGTCAATTGAAATTCTCTATTATCAATTATCAAATTAATATAATATAATACTCCTGATTTTTTACAAATATACCAATAATACTGATTATATGTTTCATCTAGTAAATTTAAATTCACCAAATCTAAGTTATTTAATTTAGAATAATAATCACATAATTTGTTTGATAACACATCATGTATTTTTAAAGAATCAATTGGTTTTTGATATGACCAATGATTAATTAAAGTTTGTTTGTCCATTAAGTGAATTAAACTTTATAATAATACTTGTTTAAATCAATTTTTTTAGTGAGTTTAAAAATAATTATAAAAATCTTAATTTTAGTATATGGGCTCAGAAAATAAAGAAATTACTCTAGAACAACCAACAGGAACTGTTGTTAAAACGACCGAAAAATCAAATGGATTAATTAGTAATTTATTAAAAAAATTTACAGAAAATAAAATTTACTTATATGTTGCTATTGGAATTATAGTACTGGGTATAGTGGCATTTTATTATTTTAAGAAATGTAAAAAAGATGTTAAAAATAAATCAATTTTACCTAAACAAAGTAATGCACCATTTATAGGTTTAAATAATGAAGATCATTTTATTTTAGATGCCAATGGTAACCCAGTAAAAGTAACCGGATCATTTCAAAATCAAACTTTACCTTTACCTTTACCTTTACCACTACCTATTCCAAAACAACAACCAAGTCAAAAAGATGTTCAAATGTTACAAAAACAAATGCATGAAAAACAAATGATGCAACAACAAAAAATTGTTGTTAATAAAAAAACAAAATTACAGCATCCTGAATCAGAAATGTCAGATGAAATAGAAATTGATTTAGATGATATTGAAGAAAATGAAGATGAAAATGTTGCGCAACATAATTTAACCAATTCAGAATTAGCTGAAATTAATAAAAAAATAGAAATGATGAATTCTCAAAAGTAAATATTTAAAGATATAAAATTATATTATTTTAATGTCCAACTCTAAAGAATTTTTAATTGCCGCTGAAACCGTAAAAAAATTATCAGAAAAACCAAATAATGATGAGCTAAAAATATTATATGGTTTTTATAAACAAGCTGTTGTTGGTGATTGTAACACTGATAAACCTGGTATGTTAAATTTCACTGAAAAAGCCAAATGGGAATCATGGAATTCAAATAAAGGAATGAGTAAATATAATGCTGAAGTTCAATACATTACCTATGTCAATCAATTAATTCAAAAATATGGCTTAGCTGAATAAATATATAATAGTCTGCAAATTTGATTATATTTTTTATAAAAAAATTGTCTAATTATTTTATAATTAACTTAAAATCACAATTTATTAAAAAAATAGTTATATTGATGATCATTTTTTTCATCTTTAGATAATTCATAAGTTTTTGACTCAAGCTC
>Ga0194116_10005600_pt1 | contig 13748 bp, 13 predicted proteins | sample TA2MahsurfametaG_4_FD_148617 | JGI IMG/M metagenome (GOLD analysis project Ga0194116, IMG submission 148617) | Freshwater microbial communities from Lake Tanganyika, Tanzania - TA2015008 Mahale S9 surface | ecosystem: Environmental > Aquatic > Freshwater > Lake | place: Tanzania: Lake... | reverse complement strand
CTTTATCCATATCAAAATTAAATGCAATTGTTGGTTTTGAACTTTGTTCTGACCAACATTGATGATTTACTGTAATTGGGTTCTTAATATGTACAGCTGTACCATTCAGAAAAGTAAAAGGCGAACTATCAAATGAATCAAGTTGAAATGTAGTCTTGTTAATTACATTAATTTTCCATTCTTTTTGAAATTGTTCTACATTTTTACCTTCCATATTTTCAAATCTAATATAATCTCCAGTTTGAAAATCATGTGAATTATGAGTTGCACATCTAACTTTCCCATCTGAATTAATTTCACCAATTTGTACTGATTCAATAGTTTCACCCGTTGAATCTGTTACTATGTGAGAATTTCCAGCATCCACAAAAACAACACCACTTACTCCTTTAGAATATAGTACTACAAGTTTGGAATTATTATTTCTGCAATAGTCACTAATAGTTTTTACTGTTTCAACTGATTGATTAATCAAAATAGTAACATTTTGTTGTTTGTCAAAAGTATTAGTAGATTCAACTGTAACATAAGGATTAAGTTCTTGTAGCTTATTTGTTAAAACTTGAGAACGAGACTGACCTACTGAATCAAATGAATAATAAAAACCAGTATCTAAATCAGATTGAGTTATATTATCTTTATCATACAAGTAGATATTTTTAATACCACCAAGAGCCAAGTTTTTACCAACTTCAGTGGCTAAACCTTTATCAAGTCCCATAATTAAAACTGAAGATGATGTCATCTTTTTTACCGCTTCCTCGCCATAAGTTCGGATTTGGCGGTCGTATAGGTTATTATCAATAGTATTAGATTGAGTCATTAATAAATGAAAATCTGAAATAATTTTATTATTATTCAATTTTTTATTTTATATTTTTCAAACTTATAAGTCAAAACATTTATTTTGTTGGTATTATAATTAAATCTAATTTTATTACCATCATAAGAACTCATTATACCAGTTCCTCTGATAACATCAAATGGATGATAGTTAACTGGTTTATTAATAGATATATCAATAAATTTTCCATTATCATAACCAATTGTTAAAAAAGTTAATCCTTCATTTTTATGATACTTATATTTTGAACTATGACAAATTCTTCCAGTAGCTATTAATCCTCGAAACTCCACTAAATATTGGTTTTCTTCTAATGGATCATCAGATTCTAAAATATTTAGATACATATTTGGTAGAAATTCACAAGTTATCCAATAACCCCAATTTAGATATTGAGTAGGACTAGGTGAATTAATATGTTCTGTCAAATCTTTATTCATATATTTTTCATTAACACATATTAATTCAGAATCATATAAACCAGTTCTTAATATAAATGGCTTCTTTCCTAAACATAATTTAATTCCTGCTGATTTAGCTTCATTAAAATGAACCCATTTTCTATATGAACTATGACAATTATTTAATGTTGCCAACCAAAATTGTTCTTTATTATAAACTTTATTATAAGCAAGTGCCCATACTAATTTAGCATACGAAATAGCATGTGATTTACAGAATGAATATCGTCTTAGATCATTGAGTGAATTAAATAATTTATTTTTATTATTTGATCCAATTTTAAATTCATTTAATAATCCATCAAATTCTTTTATAATCTTAGTTTTATTTTTACTGAAAGCTCTTCTGTATTTATCAGCTTGCCCTTCATTACAATTAATTGATGCTTGAATAAATTGAATGGCATCATCATCAAATATCAAATAATTACCAAATTCTCCTCTCTCAAAATCTAAAATTGCTTTTGATTTAGCACCATTTGCGGCTGCAGGTCTGACAAGAGCCAAACAAAATGCTACAATCCATTGAGTTTTTGGTTTAACACAAGCTAATATTTTTCTCATTGCTGGAGATTCAGCAAATGTTAATCCAATATTATTACCACGTGTAAATAATTTAGTTATATTAAAATCTTCTAATGGATACAATTCAATTTCTTGTTTATTTACATCAAATAATTGCGATAATCCACGATTTGATAAAATGTCAATTTTGAATAATCCAGATTCAGCAACATCATCTTTATTGTATTTAATCTGGTTTTTATTTTTAGATTCAAGTTTAATTTCATCTGGTATTTTATTATCATATATTACTATCCCTCCACAATGTAATGAATAACATCGCATAGTACCAATTAATTCTTTCTTTTTATTGTCTATTTCTAATTTCCATTTAGGAAAATATTTAGAATCACATTTAGATTTTGGTATAAATTTACTTTTTCCTTCTTGTTCAATCATCACTTGTCTAATGGCTTCTCTTGTTGCTGATTTATTTTGATAAATAACATGATTACTTATTCTTGCAACTCTTTCAGGCCAGTATTCATTAATTCGTTCAAATACTTTATCTCTTTGTTTATGTGGAAAATCAAAATCAATATCCGGCATAGTATCTCTTGCTTCATTTAAAAATCTAGCAAAACTAACTGAATCAGCAACTGGATCAATATTAGTAATACCTAAACAATAACAAACTAAAGAAGAACCAGCAGAACCTCTAATTATATGAGGTATATCTTTAACTAAATCTAATAGTTCAACGACTTGAAGAATATATTCATAAAATTTTTTTTTAATAATTATATCAAGTTCAGTAGCTAGTCTATTTAAATAAGATATATTTTTTGGACATTTTCTAACAAATTTATCAATTATTGATTTTGCTATTGGATTTTCTATAATTTGATAATTAATTACATTAGCCATTATTTGAAATTAATAACAAAACTTAATAGTTTAATTATCAATTTTTTTATGATTTAATAGTAAACTGTTCTAACTCTATCCATCATAGAATTGCCTATTATACGATAATGAACATGTTTAGAAATTCTCTTTCCATTTGGTACTCGATAACCTTCTCCTTCTACTATAGCTAATTCAGCAATTCCTTTATTATCTGCAATAACAACACCACTATTAGAATGATTATTGTATGCATCAAAAACATCTTGATCTTTCTTATCTTTACCTGTTGCTGCCCAATAAGCTACTTTAGCATTTGGTTGAACTCTAACTTTAATTTTTTTATCAGCTTTCGTTGGAGTTTGTTTAGTTACTAAACTACCAGGTAAAACAGATCTACCTAAAAATGGTAACCAAGTAGTTCGTTTAGAAGCTAATGAAATACCACATAAAGCAACTAGAATATAAATAGCTTTATCAATTGGTAAATTAGTTTTAAGAGCAGTGTTAATAAATTTAGATAACATTTCAACTAAATTGTAACCAAGAGCAGTGGTGCCCCAATTAATAGCACCTATAATAACAACAGCAGTAACAAACATTCTTATCTTAGTCATAAAGTAAAATTTATACATTTTCTTTTTTTCATTACAATTTTGTTTATCCATATATATAATTTAGGATATTAAAATCTATCTTATAATATTAATTAATGAATTTTAATATTCAAAAATTCAAAGATAAATATGTAAAAATTAAACATGATATTAAAGTTGGAATAAAAAAAAATAAATTAACAATGGGTTCTGGTGGATCTAATAATTTAATAATTTTAAATGATGATTATGTATTAAAAATTATACCAAAAATTATAGATAAAAATTTAAAAAAACAAAGAAATAATGATGAATTAGAAGCAGAATATTATAAAACATTTACTGATAATATTATATTAAAAAATAAAAGTCCACATATTGTTGGTATTTATAAAAAATATACTTTACAAGATATTAAATTTATTTTTCCTACTAAATGTATAAGCTTAGATGAAAAAATTAATTTACCATCTAAAAAAAGAGATTATAGTGTAGAAAGATTATGTGATTTAAAAAAATGTTACTATAGAAGTATTATTGAAAAAAAAACATCTATTTTGGTTTTAGAAAATAGTCCAACTACTATAGGAGAACAAATTGTAAATATTCTAAAATCTAAAGATAATACACAAAATAATTTAGTTCAAATAATAAGACGAATTATTTTTCAAACTATATTTACACTAACTATTATTCAAGAATCTTATCCAGATTTTATTCATAATAATTTATTTTTAAGAAATATTTTAGCAGTAAATGAAATATTATATGATCAAGATGATTATGTTCAATATAATTATAAAAATAAAAATTATTATTTACCTGCAAATGGTATTTATGTTAAAATAAATGATTTTGGATACAGTTTAAATATTGCTAAAAATTCAACTTTAGTAGATGAAATCAATAATAACATAAATCCTTATTTTGAATTAAAAAATCCAAAAAGAGATATTTATACTTTTTTACGAGATTTATATGATGGACCTGGTCATGGTTCAAAGTCTATAATATCATTATTAGATTTACATGTTAAAAATAAAATGAAACGAAAAAAATTATTGAAATTAGTCAGAAAAGAAATTGGTAATTATTTTGATTATAAAATAATTGATAAGTTAGATAAAAATACTTTAGATTGGACTTGGAATATAGGAGAATCAAAAATATTAATGAATTCAGTTAAAAAACCAAATGAATATTTTAAAAATGATTCATTTGATAATTATAATAAACTACCAAATAATGGTAGAGTTGTTAAAATTTATAATTAAAGCTTTTTAATTTTTAATGGACCTAATTGAAAATTTCCCAATGAAAAATAAACAATATCATTAATATTAATCTTATTTCTGGGTCCTATGTAATGAGATACTTCTAATTTATTTTTGCGAATTTTCACTAATAAATATTCATAAACTTGGTTATTTTTGATGTATTTTAAATTTTCTTCATAATCTAATTCTACATCCTGTTTTGTTAAAAATTCATATAAATAATAATGCTGAGAATAATAATCATTAGAAGCTGTTGCTACTAAATTATACTCATTATTATCGTATTGGTGTGTTTTTGGTGGACCAGATAATTTTTCTTTTTTAATTTTTTTAATATTTTGAACTATTTTATTAGTTTTCTTCTTAGGATCAGTTTTTAAAAATAAATGTATCTGACTTTCATCTTCATAATTATATATGTCTGAAAAACCTTTTGATTTTATTATCCAGTACTTTTCAGAATAAATATCATTTAAATTAGTATCATATCCAGGTACTAATTCTGAATTACCTTCTATAAAAATAGGTTTAATTTTATTTGTTTTTAAAACATCATATGGACTTGGTGCTATAATATCATTAATTTCTGTATCATTAAATTTTTCATTTAAACATTTTGAATGATAATTAATATATAACAATAACATAGCAAACAATACAATATAAATATATTTTTTCATATAATATAAATTAGAAAATATAAATTAATTTATTTTATAGAGATTTGATAATTTCTAAATTATGCATATTTTCTTTATCTTTTCCTAAATGTAAATTTAAAGTTAAATCATTTGATGTAATATTAATAGTTGCTTTTTTTGTTTGAATTTTAACTTTTCCCATTTCTATTTCATTATTTCGAATAATCCAATCACTTGTTTCATTATCATATCTTACAAGCCACTTTTTATTTTGAATGACATCAACTAATCTTACAATAATTGGTAAAATCTTTTTATCGTGGTATTTATTAATCATTAATTCAATATCATTATTATTTTGAATAGATGTGTTCATTGTTTCAGTTATTTTACTAATTATTTCTTTTATCTTAATTTCAATTTCATATTGATAATCTCTTAATATAATATGATAATTTGATAAAGATTTTTGAACATCTCTTTCCATATTATAATATGAATCTCTTAAAAAATAATTTTTCTGAACTATTTGATTTAATTCATTTAAACTATGACTAATATCTTTAATAATCCATGGAAATTGAGGAAGATCATTTATAGTTAAAATTAATTTTCTTATTATTTGAAGTCCTAAATCTAATTTATGAATATCACTACTTAAATTGGATATCATTATTGTAAAATATGTTTCATTATTATGATTAAATGTATGCAAATCTAATTCACGCATTCCTTGAATTGTTGAATTAAAACTTGTTAATATTCCCCATTTTATATGATGATTAATCATATCTGATTGTAATTTAATGATTTCATCTTTATTAACAGTAGTTGTATAATTTTTACTTTCTAACATAATTAATTTACCATCTGGTAAATATAACCATGCATCACCAGAATGTGCAACATTACTTTTTCTTTCAAATTGTATATCACCATATCTTTTGCTAAAAATTTCTTCTAAAACATTTTCTCCAAAATTTCCTTTCCTACATGAATTTGATGATAGTCCTATCAGTTTAGTTAAACTACTTTCTAATGAATTAATTTTATCTCCTATTTCAGAATTATTTATTTGATCCTTTAGTTCATATTTAATTGTTTCTATTCTTTCCAGTAATTCATTATGTTCTAATTGCTGTTCTATTTTATCATTTGATGGAAAATGTATTTGATAACCTGTTTTAAATATTTTTAATAAGTATTTATCCAATTCCTTTTTTTTGAAATTATTTAACATTGGATATTCTTTTTCATCTAACTTTAAACTAAATTCAATTAATCCCATTAATAATATTAAATAAATTGAATTTATTTATATATCAATTTTTTTTTGTTCTCATAAAAAAATTAAAATTTATATAAAAATAATTGCAATTACTTTTTCAAAATAGTCTGAACCTTATAAAGTCATTTATTATAAATCAAATTTGATGAAAACTTTATAGTAGTGCTTAAATATATTCATCTAGACAAAATGGAGACTAGATGAAACTTAATATTTATCTTTATACAGTTAAAAAATCAGTCTTTGAAATATAAAAAGGTATAAAAAAATTATTTTTTGAATTGTAAAATAAATTGATATAATAAATTAATTCCATAAGATATTGGTTTTTTATCAATAAAAGTACATGAACCTAAATCTAAATGAATCCACGGTATTCGTTTATCTACAAAATAGTTTATAAATGTGCCACCTATTATACACCCTGCTTTATTATCATGATTTAAATTAGCTATATCTGCAACAGGTGACTTTAAAAAATCTAAATATTCATCTCTCATTTTTAAAAAATCAACATATTCTCCTATATTATCAGCTATTTTTATTAATTCATCTTTAAATAATAAACCTTTATCATTACAGATTAATAAACTAGATAAACCAGATGTTATATAATTTGTATTACCAGTTAAAGTAGCAGTATCTATTAAAATACATTTTGATAAATCTAAATTACCTAATAATTTTAGTTGAATATATTCTATTGCATCTGCAATACATAATCTCCCTTCAGCATCTGTATCTGATATTTCTACCAATTTATTTCCATATGATTTAATTACTGAACCAGGTTTAATTGCTTGATTTCCAATCATATTTTCTGCAATAGGTATTACTAAATGAATATTTATTTTTTCATCAGCTTTATCTAAATTTAATAGTTTTAATACTGATAATATAATAGCGGATCCAATTATATCTATTTTCATATAATTCATATTTTGAGATTTAATGTTTAAACCACCTGAATCATATGTAATACCTTTTCCAACTAAAAATACATTTTTATTATTTATATCTACTTTTTTTGGACTAATATGAACAAAATAAGAAGGATGAACTGATCCAGATGCTACTGCTTTTGTTAATGGAAAATCATTAGTTTCTTTGACATTAAAAACTTGTATATTGTAATTACTAGGTGTATTTAATTTAATATATTCTAAATAAGTTTTTGGTGTTTTATTTGGATCCATAACTATATCTTTATACTTTATTACTTCAGACATATAATTAGATGATGATTGATCTATATTGTATAATTTAATTTCTTTAGTGATTGGATAATATGAATATAAAATGTCATTTAATTTACCTAATATTGATTTTACATTTAATGGATCAATTCTTTTATCAAATATTATATTTATTCTTTTAATTATTTTTGAATAAGTATCGCTAATTGATATTAAACTATTTATCTTTTTTAATTCTTTTTTTAAATCATATATAGATAAATTAAAAACATTAATAGCTATTTTTACGGAATCTTCCTTTGTCTCTATTAAAGGATAATTTCTTTGATTTTTAGAATCAAATAATATATATATATCTAATTTTTTCATATAATATATATTATATTATTTTTATAAAGTATTTTTAATAATTAAGTAGGTTACCAAATAAGGGTCACAATTAGATGCAGGTCTTCTATCTTCAAAATAACCCTTTGATTCTTCAATAACATTATTTGGTATTCTTACTGATGCTCCTCGATTTGCTCTTCCACATGTAAACACATCATAAGAAGATGTTTCATGTAGTCCACTCATTCTCTCATGATTATGTTCTCCATATGATTCCATATGTAATTTGTGATTCAGTGATAATTTTTCTATTGCTTGATTAATAAATTCTATTCCATTTTCATTTCGCATATCTTTGGTAGAAAAATTAGTATGACATCCAGAACCATTCCAATCATTATTTTTACCCAATGGTTTTGGATGATAACTGATTAATAATCCAAAAACTTCTGCCACACGATTTAGTATATATCTAGAAACCCATAAATGATCACCAGCTTCTATTCCAACACATGGACCAATTTGATATTCCCATTGATCTGGTGCAACTTCTGCATTAATACCACAAATTTTAATTCCCGCGTATAAACAATATTCCATATGATTTTCTGGAATTTCTCTTAAAAAAACTCTATTAATTCCTACTCCACAGTAATATTTACCCTGTGGTTCTACTATTTGCCCATTACTAAAACATACGGGTAACTTAGTTTTTGGATCTACAATAAAATATTCTTGTTCAATTCCAAACCATGGTTCTTGGTCAATGTGTTTATCAAATATTTCTAATGCTTTTATCCTGTGAGAATTAACTAATGGATTTTTATTTTTATCATAACAAGTACACCAAACTAAAAATGCATTACGGTTCTTTCTAAACGGATCTTTAAATAAAGCTACCGGATATAAGAATATTTCAGAATCAGTTCCAGATGCTTGACCGGTAGATGATCCATCATAGTTCCAAATAGGTAAATTTTCTATTTTTAGTGTTTCATTTGAATAAATTATTTTTGTCTTGGATCTGAATTCATTATCTGAATCTAACCAAATATATTCATAAATATTTACTTGTTCCATTAACATAAAAATTGAATAAGTTTTTAAAATTATATTATATATAAAACTACTTAAACAAGTATATTTTAATTATATCAAGTAATGGAAAATCAAGCAACAAATAAAATTATTTGTAGAAAATGTGGTGGTCCTCATTTTACTATAAAATGTGGTAAAGAAAAAAAAGAAGAAATTATTGAAGTTGAAAAAAATAATTCATATAAAACTGAAAAATATAATAATAATTTTGAAAAGAAAGATAGAAAACAATATTTTAAAACAACTTATAGAGTTAAAATATCTGATTTACCTTTAGATATGACTGAAGCAGAAATGATGGAATTAACATCAGAATGGGGACACGTTGTAAGATTAAATGTTCTAAATTATAATGAATCAAGTGTTGCATATATAGATTTTGGCTATGAAGATGAAGCTGACTATTTTATTAAAGCAATAGATAAGACTCCATTTGAATTAATTTTAATTTCAGCTACTCGTGTAGATTCTCATAATCCAACATAATAAGAAGTTAATTTAGGAATATTTTTTTGAATAATATTAATATTTAATTGTTTTTTTAATTTTAATTGATTTTTATATTGTTGAATAAATCTATTTTCATCAAATGGTTTATTTAAATTAATTATTTTTTTTACTATCACATACAATAGTAAAATAGATAATAAAATAACCCAAATATTATTAAATTTTTGTAACATTATAATTAAGTTGAAAAAAATTTTTTATTTTATGGTTGTAACAACTTATTAATACGTTTTACTAAATCATCTATATTTAGTCTTTCAGTAAATAATAAATCCATTATAATAGGTAAAACTACTTCAGGTGGGAATCTTGAAAAACGATTATATAAGTCAAAAATAAATTGATAAGGCGCTTCTGAATCAAATCGATAACCACATGTTATCATTCTGTCAATATAAGTTACTACCATATTATGATTCATAGAAAAAATTTGACATTGAGCTAATGCATCTGATAATCTAGGTACATTTCCTATATTTACTGATGATATAGGATAAATATTACCTTCAGAATCCCTAGCTTGTTTAGGTATATTAGTATATACTAAAGTAGGTACCATATCTATAAATAAATGACATGGTTGTCTAGCTAAATCTGTTAACATTAACCGATTAAATTCATGGCTAACTTTACATTCAAATCTCGTATCATCTGCTTCCGATGCCTCTGAATCTTGATAAGATTCAATATCACTAATTGTTCTAAGTGGATCATAATGTACAACTTCCATACCATGTGTTTGTGGTAATATTGATAAAAAGTTTTGCCTTAAATGATTTCGCCATCTCGCTCTAACACTATTATCAGTACATAATGTATGTACTACTAATTTAGGTCTTTGACTTTGTAATGTACGAACTGCTCCTTTACCATTTGGATTATTACATACAGCACAAAATTCCCTATTTGATAAATTTACAAAAGTACATGTCAAACATGTCCATCCCTTATTTTTACAGTGAGGACATTCTGTTGCATCGTCAGGTATTAAATTTTTACACATATAACATGTTTTTGCTCCTCCAATTTGATTAAGTAAATTTAAATATTTATTTTTATATTTTAAATATTTTTCTAAATAAGACATTGTATATATATATATATATATAGAAAAAATTGATTTTTATTATATATAATATTTATTCTATTTACTAATGCAATTAAACGATCTTGTTTTTGGTAATATCATTTTTAATACAATCAGTAAAATAAACACAGGTTATGTAATTATAGATAGCCTGTTTTTATTTTTTGTAGTTTTATATTTTTCAGGATCTTCAATAAATGATAAAATTATAAATTTTGTTTGTAAATACATTAAAAAATATGATAAAACATACAAACTGAAGTTTTCTTCATCTGAAAAAGAAGCTAGTCGAAATTTTAAAGCTATAATGCATTGGGTTTCAAAAAATAATGATCCATCAGTTAAAACATTGATGGAACCAGAAGGATTTAGGAAATACAATCGAAAAACCGATTGTTATGAAGAATCTAAAATAGCTGATTATCGAGTTGATCAAGTTAGAGAATTTGATGTTGATAAAAATATTAAAGGAAAAGTCTATTACAAACAAAAAGAATCTAGATATATGGATAAAAAAGAATACACAGATATTACTTTTCTTGAAATTTATAGTACAAAATTAAGTTCATTAGATTTACAAAATTGGGTAGAAAATAAGTGTGATGAATATGAAACCTATTTAAGAAATAAAACATGTAGTCAACAGTTATTAGTTGAAATCAGTTGGGATCCAAAAGAAAAAGATCAAAATGTATATTTTAATCCGTGGAAATCTAATGTTACTTTTGATAATAGATTTTTTACTAAGAAAGAAGACATATTAGACAAAATTAATTTCTTTCTTAAAAATCCGGAATGGTATGAACGTCGAGGTGTTCCATATACTCTTGGAATTCTATTATGGGGTGAACCTGGTTGTGGTAAGACTGGTTTCATTAAAGCATTGATGAATTTAACAGGAAGACATGGAGTATCTATCAAATTAAATAATCGTTTTAATATGAATAAATTAAGAGATATCATGTATGATGAAGAATTAAGTGATGAAATTATTATTCCTCAACAAAATAGAATTTTAATTTTTGAAGATATTGATTGTATGGGTGAAATCATACAAGACAGAAATATCAAAGAAAAGAAAAAACAAGAAATTGAACAAGAAAAAAAAGAGAAAAGTAACAAGAAAAATTCAGATTCAGAAGATGATATGGCTAAATTAATAGCAGAGTGTGACAACAATTATAACAATAATTTGAGTTATTTTTTGAATATATTGGATGGACTTCAAGAGTCTCCTGGTAGAATAATAGTAATGACAACTAATAAACCAGAAGCGCTAGATAAAGCATTTATTCGACCAGGAAGAATAGATTTCAATATATGTTTTAATAAAGCTACTACTGAAGATATTAAAAACATACTAAAATTTTTTTGGGAAAAACCCGTAGATGATTTAACAGATGAATTAAATTATGTTTATTCTCATGCTGAAATAACTAATTTTTGCCGAATTTCAGAATCATTAGAAGAAACTATTCAAAAGATAATTTCTAAAAAGTAATATAATGCCAGAAGGACCTGAAGTTAGATTGGTTACTGATCAACTTAGAAAAAAATTAGTAAATAATAAAATCTTTAATTTTGAAATATTAGGAGGAAGATATAAAAATCACGATCCACCAAAAAACTTTAAAAAATTTATTAATTTATTACCTTTAAAAGTCAAGTCTGTTAATTCATATGGTAAATTTATATGGTTTGAATTTAACAACACTGATTTTACCATGTGGAATACATTAGGAATGAGTGGATGGTGGCAAATAAAAGAAGAACAACATAATAATATAAAAATAAGTTATTTTAATAAAGATAAGAAAAAGATAATATATTTTAATGATCCAAGAAATTTTGGAACATTTATTTTTGAGACAAAAAATAATTTAATAAAAAAACTTGAAAAATTTGGACCAGAAATATTTTCTAATAATCAAAACTCATTAGATAGATTTCTAAAATTAGTACAAAAGAAAAAAACACCCATTTGTGAAATATTATTAGATCAAAAGGTATCATCTGGCTGTGGTAATTATTTAAGAGCTGAAGCTTTATATTTAGCTGAAATAAATCCATTTACAATCGGTAAAGATATATTTCCAGAAAAAATAAAAGAATTATGGAATATTTTGAATCAATTAGCTTGGTATTATTATGATAAACAACAAGGAATAAAATTAAAAATTATAACTAAAAATTATAGGTTTGCTGATTTATATGATAGAATATTTTTAATATATAGTCAAAAAATAGATCCACTTGGAAACAAAATAAAAAAAGATAAAGTTAAATCAAGAACAATACATTGGGTTGAAACTATTCAAATCCACTAAAAATAATATCTAAGGATAATTATATGGATTCAGAAACTATTGCAATAGCTATTGGTATAACAGCTTTTTTACATTGGTATTTTAATATTAAGTCAAAATCCAAATGTATTCAATTAGATCAAAAATGTAACAGCATTAAATGTCTAAAACAAAAAAATATTTAACATTTATAATAATTTTCTACTATTATTATAAATGAAAATAGATTCAGATTTCATTAAAAAAATCTTCAGTTTAAAAATAAAAATTAAAAATAAAGAAGATAAAATAAAATTATCAAAATATGAAGAATTAATACCAATGTATGATATTTATAGTCAAAAAATCTATCCAATAAACAAACAAAATATACATTATAGATTAATTGATTCTCATTATCGTTTTATAAATAATGAAATTTATCAATGGATAAAAAATTTATACGATAAATTTTCAGATGATGATAATCTGAGTACCCGTTTCAAATATAATATTGATGTAATTAATAATTATGATATTGATACCTTGATTGAAACATCTTATAAAACTCTATATAAATATTCACCATTATTAGGTTTATTAGTAAGTATTTGTAAAAGAAATAGTTTTCATCCTTTTATCCAACATTTAAAACCATATTATACTAAAACAGAATTAATTAAATTAGGACAAAATATGGATTTAATAAAAGCTAATATCGATCC
>Ga0194116_10005597_pt1 | contig 13751 bp, 4 predicted proteins | sample TA2MahsurfametaG_4_FD_148617 | JGI IMG/M metagenome (GOLD analysis project Ga0194116, IMG submission 148617) | Freshwater microbial communities from Lake Tanganyika, Tanzania - TA2015008 Mahale S9 surface | ecosystem: Environmental > Aquatic > Freshwater > Lake | place: Tanzania: Lake Tanganyika... | reverse complement strand
CCCAATTTATTACCAAATATAAAATTATGAATCTTACAAACGATTTATAAATAAATCCAATATATAATATTTCAATTTATAGTGAATAAGCGATATTTATTTTTACATAAAAATTCTAAAAATTTAATTACTGTTGTTAATATATGAAAATCAAATATTCCGAAAATGATAAAAACATAATTTTTATAAAAAATTTGAATATTTAATTTAACATAGCTTAATAAAATAATTAGAAAATTTGGATGTTTAAAAACAAAGTACCTTTGAAAGAACTAAAAAAACAATACATTAAAGACATGAAAGCTGATAAATTAAACAAATTGCAAGATGAAGAGATGGATAATCAATTCAATGAAATCATTGACAAATTAAACGAGCAACCGGAATCTTTCTTTTGTGAAATCGAATCTATTTCAAATTCAATCAAGAACTTTAAAAACAAATATAAAATTTCCATTTTGGAAAACTTCCTTTCAGCTTTGAAATCTCAAGATAAAAAAGCAGAAGATTTATCAATACCAAGCGAAAATATTTATGAAACCAAATTTGAGATTTTCTTGAATTTCTTTAAAGACTTTCTAAACGAAAAGAATAAAAATAATGATTCATTTATTTTTATACTTTTAAACAATAGAAAATATGATTTAATATTAAAACTGCTGAAATTTTGCAAGAATAATGGATGCAAATTGAATCTAAACATAGAAGAAGCTGAAGAAGGAGAAAGTAAAAACTTTATTGATTGCTTGCTTGCTCTTTTTTATTCATTAAACTCCATGATAGAAAAAAATAAAAACAATATCAAAAATATTAATATTTTTAATTCTAATAACCATGAAATTATTAACAATACAATTATAAAAGAAGAAACTAACAAAATAAAAATTCAATTATTAGAGGAACAAATTGAAAAAGAAAAAAATGTTTCAAATAAAATATATCAGATACTGGAATTTTTCTTAGATAATTTCGAAGAGATAGTCTTAATTGATTTGAATATTCTACATCAGACTTCAAAAAACAAAGCAAATCAAAAATTATATTACTTTTTGAAAGTAGAAAATAAAATAAATCATTTTGAAGAGTTAGTCCATAAATTGATAATTAAAAAAAATAAAATTGAAAAGGAGTTTCAAGATATAATTGTATTTTTTAAAGAGAACATTAATGAGAAAAATTTTGATCATTTCAAAGCAGATTTTCATCTTGCAATAAGAAATTTAATTTATAATGGTTATTTTCATGAAACCTTTTCTTTCTTGGAATTGATGAAAAATTCAATCTCCAATACAGCTATTTTCAAACTAATTTTTAATATAAAAATTACCGATTTTAATATTATGATGAATTTCCATCCAAATGAATTACCTGCAATTGATCTTAATTTGATTAATAGCAAAGCATTTGAATGTTGTGAAAATGAAAATTTATTTGACATTTTGTTTCTTAATACTAATAATAAAAATCAAGCCAAAAGTAAATTAAATAAGTTAATCGAAGATAATGAAGGAAAAAAAGAAATTTTAGATTTTATTTTTACTATGGTTAATTCAGAGCCTGTGTTCTTGAAAATTTTCTGTGAAATTTATTCGAATGAATTCATAAAGAAAATCTTCTTTCATACTTTAGCACAATCGAAATGCTTCACACCTAAAAATAAGTTGAAAATATTAGAAAGTATGAACAAATTATTTGAAGAATCTAAACGCAAAAGTAATAATAAAATGATGGAAGAAGACATTTCTATTAATTTCTTTCAGGCTTCTTTTAAACACGTAAGATATTTTATAAAAGAGATTGATCTTGATAATGATAATGGTCGTGAATTTTTCGAAGGTTTATTATCCCTTTTGGATTTAAAACAAATCAAGAATTTTGTCGAAGAAAAAATAAGAGACAAATATACAAATAATGTTGATGATTTATACGATAGGTTTTTTCCTATAGATGAACAAGCTTGTCCAGAAAATCATAAAAATATCGCCAAAATCTATAATAGCCTAAAACCTGAAATAGTTTATTGGATTAGTTTACAAACAAAAGAAGAAAAATTAGAAAATTTATTGCTAATTTTAATTAAAAATGAACTTTTAGATTTTGATATTTATTTTTACAAAAAGGGTTTGATTAAAATAAATTATCAAGAGAAAAAGTATAATTATTTTAAGGCTATAAATTATCTTAAATCAATTAATACAGTATGCAAAAAGTGTGATATAAGACTTAGTACAAATTTAGGAATTCAAATTTATAAGTTATTATATAAATCCTTGTCTTTGAGTATTGAAAATGTATATCAAGTAGAAATATCACAATATGATTTTATTTACCGGAATTTATTAGTGACAGATATAATTGAATTCTTCCATTCGCAAATATTAAAAAATTTATCTTTTATAAAAGGACAATTTAATGATGAAAACATCCAAATTTATATAAGCACAGCTATTTCTATAACAGAAGCAGTAATTTCCACAACTAGCAAAGTTTTAGCAAATACACATTCATGGGGAATAAATCTTCCTGAAAAATTGAAATTCTATAATAATAGTTCTGAAAAAGAAAAAGTCTCAGTTTTTGAAAAAAATTCATTAAAAAGTTCAATGATATACTTTAATAATTTTACAAAATTATTAGTAAATTCATTAAAAGATTTAATCAAAGACCCTAATTCTGATATTGATAATATTTACCACTTTTATGATAAAGAAAAATTCATATTTGACAGTTATAATAGAACAGTAATTTCAAATTCTTTCAAAAAAAATACTGAAGATAAAAAACGATATATATTAAATTTAATAAATGAATTAAAAACCTTTGACGAAAAAACCATTTTTAAAACAATTTCTATAGAAGATCAGAAACAATATAATATCATTCAAAATATAAATAATTTCAAAATAATTAATAGCTTTAATTTTGAAAAGAACAATTCAGAATTTTACTTATTTAATTTACTTGTTTTATTCGAGACAATAAATTTAAATTCATCAGGAGATATGAAGAAAAATGATACACTCAAAATTAATATTAAAAATCATTTTAAGACATTTTTCTTTACTTTTATGAGAAAAGAAAATATATTTAAATCACTCTCTTATTTGATAAATTTAATAGATGAACAAACTTTCCCATCAAGCCAAGAAACTATATTTGAATATATTGAAGATATCATTAAATCCTATTTTTCAAGAAGTAATTTTATTCCTGAAGCTAATTACGATGGATTTTTCCTCAATTCATCCCCTAAATTTTACTTCTTCCAATTCATTTATTTCATTTTTCGAGATTTTATTTTAACTGATTTTAATCTTAAGCCTCGTAATTACGCTATTAGATATCGAATTTTGAATATTTTTATAGATTTTTTCAAGAATTTGAGAGATGGTGAACCTTTTGAAATTTTCAATATTGCAACTTATTTAATTTTTAAGTTTAATTTCATTAATCAAAATATTATGAAAGAATTACATATTGATAGTAAAATATATGGAAAAAAGGAAATTTCAGAATTTACTTCAAATAATTTTTTCAAAAATCTTCCTTCGAAGAATTATTCCTCCATTTTTAATAAAAGCTTTATCATGAATGACAGATATAAAAGCAATAAAATCCAATATATTAAATATAATTTCAAAAATTTTTCTGCTGATCATTCTTTTAAAAAATCTATAAAAGTGAAATCTTTGAGTTTATATATGCTTTATAAAATAAGCATTACAAAAACTAAAAGCCGAATATTAAACATTCAAAATTATATTAGTAGTTTTTCAAATCAAATTATAAATTCAAGTTCTTTATTGAATACTGACTTTAATAATATTTTCTTTAGTCTGAAGTGTTTCAAAGAATTTTCATCTATAAAATCAAGAACTACTGCCATAAATGTCGAAAATATGATTTCAGCTTTAATAAAGACAAATTCTTTAATAAATGATTTAGATTTTATTTCGGTTAAAAAGGATTCAGATAATGAAAGTAATGATATTTCTTATATTGAGGACTGTCTATTATGGAAAGAATTATATGAATTATTATTCATAATTTTTTCAGAAATTTTATGTTATATTGATCCTGTATTTTTCAGAGATTACTTTAAAATAATATTTTATAAAATTCAAATTTTTAAAAATAATTTTAATGTCAATGATTCTATTCCTGCACAATTAAAGTTTTTGGAACATCAATTGAGACAATTATCTCATAACATTGTTCCGAATTATTTACAATTAAGAAAAGCTTTAAAAAGTAAAATTGAAACACTTTCAGAAAACCCCAAATTCAATGATTACTTTGAAATGCAAACTCTAAAGGAAAAAAAAAATATTAAAAACCTAGAGAGAGAAGAATTAATAATGAGTAAACAGGAAGAAAATAAAGGAATTGAGATTCCTCATTATGGCAAATTTACAAAAGATAAATTTATATTAGATGTGTTAAACTGTGAACTTGAGATGAATTTCCTTTCTAATGGAATTTCTCCTGAAAATATCTCTTTGCCAAACTCATTATCAGTAAGAGTTTCAGAAGAAAATAGAAACATTAATTCCATAATTCAATTATTTAACAAAAATGTAATCTTCAACAATACTATTTTCACACCTAAATTAAACATGGTTTTCAAAGATAAATCAGAGCCGAATTTTAAAGCTGTTGTAAATGATATGAATAAAAAAGAAATGCCTTTTTCTGCAAATAATCACTATGAATTTTCTCATTTCTTAATCGATTCTACTTTGAAAATATTAAAAATTTCGGATGCAGAAGAAAATGTTTTCCTCAATAAAGAGTTTAATGAAGCAATTGGAAATAATATAGTTTTAAATATTGTAAAGGATATCTTTGATTTTACTGATAGATTTTCAAGCCAAAAATCTTTATTGAAAAATAAAATTCTTGCAAAATCCACTTTGCTTTCATTTTTGGATATAAGCAAGGATATTAGGCTAAACTTTGAAAATAGCATTATAACTTTGAATCTACCTTATAATCCATTTAGCCAAATTTTACAAAATAATTGTGGAAATCTTTCATTACTAAAATCTTATGTGGAAGTTATTATAAAATTGGATAAGCTTTCTCCTAATTTTTCCTATGAGGAAAAACAAAAAGATTTAATTACACTATTGTATAATTTTTATCCATTAAATATTGTATATGAGCTTTATTCTGAAACTAAAGAAGTTCAAGGTATTAATTTACTTATCAATAATTCGGTTTTATTAGGAGTTGAAAAAAATGAAAAATTCACGCAAAGTAAATTTTATAATTTTAGCCAATTCGAAAAAAGTATCAGCTGTATATGTGAATGCTTTAAATATCATAAAAATAATAACAAAATAAATATTAATAGACAAGGAGCCATCTATGAGTCATTCTTGTATTTTATTGAATCATCTTTATCAAATAACAAAACTTTAGAAAATTCTAATATTGAAATTTCTTATAATCAAAATGAAAATAATGAAAATATAACTCAGATGTATTCAAAAAATTCAAAGACTCATACTGATAAAAATATGGCTAATCAAACTAAAAAATCGCATAGAAATATTAAGGAATCAATTATTTCTTATTCAAGAATGCTTTATAATATTATCGACACTTTAAATATATATGAAAATCAACATGAATTAACTTTTAAAATATTAGGGCTAATTATTGATAAAGTGTTTAAATTAATAAATATTGAAACTAAATATAAATATCTATTTGAGGATTCGAATACTGGCTCTTTGAATTCTGAAAAAATTAGTCACGTAGAGGAAACATTTAAAAAATTAATAGAAAAAACCTTTGACCAAATTATTGAATTAGATAATTTAAATTTAATTAATAAAACTAAAAAGATTCTGTTTATAAAAACATTTTGGAATAAACTCTCTGAAATAAACTCCAAGATTTTAGGCTCCAATGAAAAATATTGCTTAATCTTTTATAATTCTTTAAGAAAATTATTAATTCAAGAAGATCAAGGGGCTTTAAATTTAAGAAATTTCAAAAATGAATTTTTAAATTCTTCCAATAAATATGTATTATTAGCATTTTGTATTGGCTTTAATGATATCCAAATTTTCGAAAAACTTGTCTCAAATTCCAACTCATATATTCTTTATGAAATCGTAGATTTTGGGATTTCTCTAATCACTGATTATTTATTCAAAAATAAAAAATATAATCGTTTTTCTGAAATGCTTTTTTATTGTAATAGATATAAATTGAATGCTTTCCATTTAATATTATTCAATCACAAGAACACTAAAGATTTCTTTCCTAATATTTCTTCAAATATAAAATTAATTAATTTTAATTCAGTTTTTAATGATTCATATAGCATTATGGAAAAATTGGAGATCCCTAACCCACTAAAAAATATTTTTAAAAAAAATGTCATTTGTAATAATGAAATTTTATACAATCAAATATTGGAATGTCAGATTGGTCCCGATATTATTGAAAATGAAGTAGAAAATTCTTACGACTGGATATTTAACACATATGATAAGACTGAAATTGAAAATGAACATGATAATTCGGGTATTTCTTCTGAGCAAGAAAAAGAAGGAGAAGAAGAAAAATCTTTAAATAATTTTGAAAACTTCAATGATGAAGAACGAATACTAAAAAAAGTTAGTTTAAATGTAACAAATTGTGAAGAAAATTTACTTATAAGTATGAAAGAAACTAACACAAAAATTTATTTCAATTTACATAAATTTATAATTACAATTGTAAAACTTAATGATTTAATTCTACTAGAGGATTTGAAAATTCATGGTATCTCAGCAGCAGATATTATACTTCAAAATCTAAACTTTTATATAAAAATTTTCTCAAAATATATTAAGTCTTATAAAACTCTAGTAAGAATTTTTTCATATCTAAGCTCGTCAGGTTCTAAAAAAGCTCATATTCAAATAGATTATTTTGGTATTTTCTTTGAATATTTGAAAGCAAATAACACCACAATTTTAAATGAAATGATTGAAGAAAATTCGATTTTTAAGAAAAATTTAAATTTTGATTTTATTTTCTCCGAAAAAGAATTAGAGAAAATGAGTAATATTCAAGAAGATTCTATTGAATCGAAAAATAATTTTTGCCAAAATAAAAAGCTTAACCTTCTGATTTACTATTGCGTTTACTTTAATTTGAAAGATGTTTTATTTTTCATATTGGAAAAAATAACTGGTAAAAATATAATCGAAGAATTAATAGACTCTCAATCGGTCATAAGCTTAAAATTCAAAAATAAATATGAGATTTTACTAACTCCAAAATTTATAGAAATTGCATTAAATAAAGAATTCTTTGAATTGTTTGTGGTTTTGATAAGATTGATTAAATTTAATGAACACTGGCAATTTGATCAGAATATCATGAGAAGAAAAATTGATTTATTAATAGAAGAATTGTTTTACAGAAAAAATAGAAACTTTTATAAATATATAAAAAGCATCAATAAAATATTCCTGCATAGACTAACTTATATCTCAAAGTTAAAGATTTATTTAGAAAGAAAAACAAATGAAATATATAGGGAAACATCGAACCCAGAGCTAATAAAAAATAAAGACCCTTCAAATACAAATTCTTTCGAAGTTCAAAATTGCATAAATGACTTTCTGAATAATTCGAAATTGGTAAAGAGTATATTATTTTCTAATAGTGAAGCCAATGAATATTTAAATTTAAAAGATTTTTACAATCTAATAAAATCCACCAACGCTAAAAGCCTCATATTTACTTTAATACTATTATTATTAATTTTCAAAATAAAGCCTTTGAATTTGAATTATTTTGAAGATTTTATATATAATTTCCGAAATTACTGTAAACAGGAAAATCAACTTAATATTTTGATATTATTCGCCTTTATAGAGCAAATTTTGGATGAGAAAAAAAATTCATTCATGAAATTCAAAAATTCAGAATATTCAAATTTTAATAAAATTTTTAAAATTATTTTAGAAATTCAAAATGAATCGTTTACTTATATATTTAATAAAAAGCATAGTTTATTTAATTATGAAAACATGCCATCAGTTTTAAATAAAGATCAGAATTCAAATCTTATATTCAATGAAGATCTCAAATTTCTCAAAGAAATAGAAAATGATTATGAAATATATATCTTGCAAACATCAGGAATGAATAAACAATCAATTGATTTAAGTGAAATTCAAGACAAATGTATTATTGATTACGCTAAAGCGTTCTATGACATTATTAAAAAAAATATGTTTAATTATAACATACATGAATTAATCCAAAAAGAAAAAAAATTCGTTGATCTTATTTTCTACGAATTTTTAGATAACACAAAAGATAATTGTATCGATAATCATATTTTTCAAATGTTTTATGAATATTTTGATGGATATGACTTGAATTTTAAGGAATCTTCTGAAGATGATATAAATATTATTATTAATCGTTTAATGATCATTTTTCAAGAATTATTTAAATTTGAAAATTTATTTTTGAGACAAATTTATAAATATAGAAATAACAAAACTCATGATTCAGATTTTCTTCAATCTATTAATATAATTCAATATTTTGACTTCACAATTGATCATGAATCTTATTATTCATTATGTGGAAATAGGAATTCAATCGAATTCGAGGATCAAGCGTTAGATTTACTAAAAAATTTGATAGGAATAAACTATTGTGTTTTTAACAAAAATCCTAATTTACTTTATGATGTTATGGAAACTGCAAAACATAAAAAGCCTCCAAGGGAATATTCCATTAAAAAATATTTGGAGATATTAAAAAACAAAGCTTTAGGAAACAATCTTCAAGAAGATAATCAACTAGAACCATTACACGAATCTTATATTCAAACTTGCTGTGATTTAAATTTACAACAAAATTTTGAGCTGTTAATGTACATGCTGATTTTTGATCCAGATCAATATATAGAGATTACTAATTTTTATTTTTCTGATCTCCAAAAAATCCAAAAGAGAAAATATGAAAGTGGTGACATTGGTGGTGTATTTGATGATTTTAGAAACTGGAACTATTTAACTTTGATTGATGTTTTGAAGGAACAATATAGATTTTATCAAATATTTTCAAATAAATTAAAGGAAATTTTATTTGATAATAAGCATGAAAATAATTTATTAAGAAAAATTTTATATAGAATTTCAGATGAAAATATTAAGTCTAATGAAAGTAATTATTCTGAAAAAATCTTTGATAATTTAAATAACCTTTATGAGTCGAATTCTCAGAAAATCGTAAAAATGTTAATTGAAAATATAAACAAATTAAATGAATTGGAATTTCCTTATAAAGAAAATTTTGTTCAAGATTTTGATATATTGGAGAAAGTGTTCAACAAAAATAGGAAAGATGCTAGAAAATATATAGAGGATAATATAAATAAAAAAATATTCTCTCAAACAGAATCAAATGATAAGCATTCCCCAATTGAAAAATCCGTCTTTGATTTCTTCATGAATTTAATTATTGATTTCGAAATAATTCAAAAAATTTTAGATTATTATATTGGAATATCAAATAGTTATATTTATTTACAAATTAAAGATAAAGACATTAAAGAAGTTTTTAAACCCAATAATCGTGGATATAATATTAATTACAGTATTTGTGAGAGCAAATTCCTCAAGGAAGTTTGGAAAAATTTCTATCAAAATTTCTTGAGAATTAAGTTCGTTCTAATGGAAAATGATTCAAACACAAGTAATACTAATTCACAAATTCAAAACTTAGAGTTAAAAACTCAATTAAAAAGTATTCATACAAATAATATAAAATCCCTTTCTCAATTAATTTTCGAACCAATTTTATATATTCTTGATAATTTTGTTGATAAAAGTCCTGAAATTATAATTGAAGATTTTAAAAATGAACTTAAGAATTTCGTAAGAAATTCCAGCCTAAATCACAATTTGAAAAAATCAATCAATAAATTAGAAAACGATTTTAATCTAATTGAATCTAAAGAATTGAGTAATGATCAGGATCATAAAGAAAAAACTAAATTTGTTAAAAAAAATTATTATTATTATCATCTGGCAAAAATCATCAATAAAATATTTGCAAATAATGATTTTTATATCATTCCTATTGATGCAGAGTATAATTTCTCTATAAAAAGCATTGCAGATAACATAATTCAATTATCATTCCAAAGAGACTATGAAGAAAAAGGAAAATCAATTAATCAAAAAGATAAAAATGATATAGTTGCTAATCAAAATAAAATAAAAACTTCAGAATGCACATATTTAAAAAATTCTTTGAATATAGATGAAATGTTATACGTCAGTTTCCTTGAAAATGGTAAACGTATTTCCTTAGATGAATTTATAAATGATTACTTAGATAAAATAATCATTCTGTTTAACGCTATTATTTTTGGAAATATTGACATCAAATCACATCGAAATTCTTTTTCAAATCAAAATCAAACAAATTCGGAATATTTACTTAATCCAGCATTTTACATGCTAGCTGATTATTACAAAGGATTATCAAATGATTTTAATAATTTTTATAAGGAAAAATCAACATTTTTAATCAAAAATAAAATAAATAAACAAAATATAGAATCAATTATTGAAATAATTAGTAGCCATGAGGTAAATAAAAAATCAAATTGCTTCTTGAAGACTTATTTAGAAAATGAACACAAATTCTTAAAAAAACTTTTAAATATAAATATTCAAGAAGGATTTATTAAGATGGAAACTTGGGTGTATGAAAGTATATGTCCAATTATCCATCAAAATAATAAAACATTGATAACTTCATTAATAAAAAATTATGTTTTAATAGATAACTTGGTTGGAAAATTAACCGACAATCATGCAGAAGATGTAATAAAACTAGTATCTTGTTTTTACAATAAAGGAATCGAATCTTATACAAGTTTTTTAAAGATAATTCCTCAATTTTATCAATTTATGGAAAAATTTATAATCAATTCTGAAAACTTCGCTATAAGCAATACAGAAGATATATTTTCAGCAGTTTTATTTAATGATAAATTTGAGATAGAAAATAATCTTGAAAAATATATAAATCCTTATAAATCAGATGAGTCTTTTTTTAAGTTCATTTCTCAAATAAAATTATTAATAGAAGTATTTATGATTGATGATGATACAAATTTCCCAGAAAAAAATAAAAAGAAGAAACATGTTAATCTGGATATAGAAAGCAAATTCCCAAAAAGCTTAATTTTGGAAAATATAGAAAAAGTTTATTTGGGAGTTGATTTATTAATTGACATATTAGAAAAAAATGGTGTAGATTTAGACAATACAAATCATAAATTATTAGGTATAAAAAAATTGTTCTATATATATATGAACTATCCAAGACAATATTTATATGAAGAGAACCTTTCTGAGAATGAAAAGACTTTAATTGTAAATTCAATTGATGTTGATTTCGAATTTGAAATTAATGAACTATCAAAAAGTAGAAATGAGGAAAATACTAATGATAAAAAATTAGAAAAAATTCATTTAGGAGTTAGTAAAGTAATACTTAGAGTTGAGAAGGCGAATGATGGTAATATTCGAAAATTAGTTTTAAATTAATAACTATTTTATAATTTTTTCGATTATATAAAAATTTAGATAAAAATATGGTTGATTTGGATTATATCTTCATAATTTCTCAATTAGATTTAAATACCATTTACTCTGAAATAAAAGATATCCAAGTTGAGAATTCCACTGATATTAAACTGAAAAAGAAAATTGATTTAATCAATTATTAGTTAATTAATTTAAATTTTAAATGGAATCAAGGATAAAACATATGAAACGAAATTTTTATCAAGCAAATAAATATTTTTTGAGTTTAATTTCTGTCAGCGTTTTAAAATAAAAACAATTTATTTAGTCTAAAATTACCAGTAATATGAAATAAACTTGTTTTAATTTAACAATTTCTTGAAATTATTGAAATTTTCATTATTAAGATTTAACTTTAATATAAAACTTTTAAAACCATTTCTCAATATTTTATTATAAGGTTCTTTCTTCAATAAGATTGCTTTATATTTATTTAAAGATCATTATTTGAAATTATATTTTTATTTCTATTTTAAATTTAATGGAATATAAAATTTTAATATACAAACTTAAATGAATATATTTATAGAATTTAATTAGTAATCTTTTCGAAAAATATTGGATGATTTAAAATTTGAATGAATGATTGAATGATCTTTAGTTAATGGATTGTTATAGATGAAATCATCAAAATCATTATAAAAACTCCATGATAATCCCCATCTAATTAATTTTCCTTGAAGAAACTCTGTAGTTTCTAAAACTTTAATTTCTTCTATCAATTTAATGTATTCCAATATCCTTAAAAAATTAATTTTTCTCCCAACTAAAGTTGTAAATATTAGAAAATTATTTTTATAAATGATTGATTCATCAATCATCTGCTTGATAAACAGTGTTTCTCCACCTTCACAATAAACTTCTTGTGAATTGTATTCGTCTACCTATTTATATATTTAAAATTTATTGAGAAGAATGAAGTAAATTTATTGAGAAGAAGGTAGTAATAATAAAATCTCGGACTTGATTAATTTGATATATTAAAGAAATAAAACATACTGTATGTGGGTTATCATTTTTTTCTTCTGAAAAATCAAAATAAGGCGGATTGCACATAGAAAAATAAAATATCTGTTGAGGTTTTACCACTGAATAAAAAATATATTCTTTATTTTCTTGTTTCTCCACCGTTATAAACTCCTCAAGATTGTTTTGACAAACTATATTATTAGCAGATTTAATGCTATCTTGATTAATATCACTTGCTTTAAAATGCCATCTATACATTCCATAACCTAGCAATGGATAAATGCAATTCGCTCCTGTTCCAATATCCAATCCAGAAATTATTATTTGTTCTTCTAAAGCTTTGCCTGATAAATAATTTTCAGAAATATTTACATTTTTATTTTTAAATCTATTTCTTCTTTTGAAAAAGCTGTTTAAAAATTTTTGCTGGTAATTGACTTTTTTATTCTCATGAGTTAGATTTTCAATATTATAAAAAGGATGATTTTCTTGATTATTATCAATATTTATATAATCATTTTTATTATAAAAATCATAATTACTAATATCGTTTGTTTTTTCTTTAAATAAGAAATCATCCAATAAACTTTTTATCCAGCATATATAATTTAATCTCGAAGTAATAGTAGGTATTAGAAATCCATCAGGAATATCCCAATAGTTAACATCAAAATCTTTTTTTAATAAACATCTATTGAGCTCTTTAAGTGCATTTTTATCACTCCATTTTATCGAATAGCCATTATATTTGTTTTTATACACATATTTTGAAAAATTTGGAAAATCTGCTGATAATTGTTCAAAGTCTGGAGGATTATTTAAATATAAATTGTTCTTTAAATAGGAAAACTTATGATTTTTTTTATTTTCTTGATATTTATTTCGAATCACAAGCTCTTTCAGAATTCTCTCTTTTTCATTATCTTTATTTTCTTTCTGCTGATTTCTTGAAACGGAATAAGAATAATTAAATTTACTGTTTTTTTTCTTATGATTCTTATTTTCTTTTTTATAAAAAATATAATTTAGATCAATTAAATATATATATACTTTCTTCGAGATATTGTTTATAATTCTTCTTATTCTCCATTTAAAAATTAACTTTTAACTAAAATATTTTATTTATTTTTCTAATTTAATTTTTTAGATCTT
>Ga0194116_10005596_pt1 | contig 13755 bp, 11 predicted proteins | sample TA2MahsurfametaG_4_FD_148617 | JGI IMG/M metagenome (GOLD analysis project Ga0194116, IMG submission 148617) | Freshwater microbial communities from Lake Tanganyika, Tanzania - TA2015008 Mahale S9 surface | ecosystem: Environmental > Aquatic > Freshwater > Lake | place: Tanzania: Lake... | reverse complement strand
TGATACCTATCCCGTAAAAAGGACCTTCCCACCATTTGTAGCTTGGAACTAAAAATGACATGTGATGTACAAGATGAGGGGCATTTTGACAGAGTAGTCCACGTTCTTTAAGGGCTTCTATGACAAGGGAAATGTTCCCTTGTTGCAAGTAGCGCAGTCCGCCATGAATAAGTTTGGTGCTTCTGCTAGATGTGGCTTTAGCAAAGTCAGACATCTCAACTAGGAGTGTTTTAAACCCCCTTGAAGCACTGTCCACAGCTGCTCCTAGACCCGTTGCTCCGCCACCTATGATTATCACATCCCATTCATCGGGATATTCTTTGATTTTTTGTATGTTTTTTTCTCTATTCATTATTTGAGCTCTTCCCACATTTGAGATACTTCTACAGCCTTGAGCCATTTTTTATATCTTCTGTTTGAATCTTCAGCTGATGCCACAGGAATAAATTCCTTACCCACTGCCCAGTAATTTGTGATTTCTTCTACGTTTTTCCAAAGACCCACTGAAAGGCCTGCTAGATAAGCGGCTCCTAGGGCTGTAAGCTCGGTGATCTTAGGTCTTATGACGGGAGCTTGTAGAAGGTCTGCCTGGAACTGCATGAGCATATTATTTACAACAGCTCCACCATCTACTCTCAGTTGCCTTACCTTAATTCCCGAGTCAGACTCCATCGAATGGATAAGGTCGGTCACTTGATAAGCTATGCTTTCTAGAGCAGCTCTTGCTATGTGTCCTGAAACTGTCCCTCGTGTGAGTCCAAAGATAGCACCTCTGGCATAGGGGTTCCAGTAGGGGGCTCCAAGGCCTGTGAAAGAAGGTACAAAATACACCCCGTTGGTATCGGGAACGCTTGAAGCAAGCCTTTCTATATCTGAAGAGCGTTTTATGATGCCAAAATTATCTCTAAGCCACTGCACAACTGCCCCTGCGATGAAAACACTGCCTTCAAGAGCAAATGTAGTTTCTCCGTTAAGCTTATAGGCAACAGTTGTTAACAAGTTGTTTTTGGACTCCACAGGCTTTTTTCCTGTATTCATAAGCATGAAACATCCGGTACCGTATGTGTTTTTGATCATGCCTTCTTGTAGACATGTTTGGCCGAAGAGCGCTGCCTGTTGATCACCCGCGATACCCGCGATAGGTAGAGATCGAGGTAATATGCTTGATGAACACTCACCATAGATAGAACTTGAGTCGCAAATTTCAGGCAAAATCTCCCTAGGTATTTCCAAGATTTTTAAGAGCTCATCATCCCATTGACCTGTGTGTAAGTTGTATAGCAAGGTTCTTGATGCATTGGTTGCATCGGTAATATGAAGCCGTCCTTCAGTAAGTTTCCAAACAAGCCAGGAATCTACAGTACCAAAGGCTATATTACCTTTTCTTGCCTCTTCCATGGCTCCAGGTACGTTTTCTAATATCCATTTGATTTTTGTTCCGGAAAAATAAGGATCCAGCAGTAGACCTGTTTTCTTTTTGAATAGAGGCTCAAGCCCTTTTCTTTTAAGCTTTTCGCAGATTTCTGTAGTCCTGCGATCTTGCCAAACGATAGCATTGAAGATAGGTTGGGACGTTTTTTTGTTCCATAATATCGTCGTTTCTCTTTGGTTGGTAATTCCAATTGCTCCCACATCTTTTATCGATACACCACTGCGCGCTAGCACTTCAGTGGCAACTCCAATCTGAGAAGACCATATTTCGGAGGGGTCGTGTTCTACCCATCCTGGATTAGGGAAGATTTGCGTGAATTCTTTCTGGGCTTTTCCACAAACATTTCCAGTGTGGTCTATGAGCAGTGCTCGAGAACTTGTTGTGCCTTGATCTAGTGAAAGTATGTATTTCATATTATCTCTCCATATCAAAAGTAATTTTTATTTTTTTGCAGTTGCTGTCAATACATAAATAAATTTAGGATCACTAATTTTAGTAAAAGCATGATGGAGGTCGGATCATGAGCATATTTGTAGGGGAATTCATAGGAACTATGCTTTTGATTTTGCTCGGTAATGGTGTTGTTGCAAATACTTTGCTGGCAGATTCAAAAGCACAAAATGGGGGATGGATTGTTATCTCCAGCGCATGGGGTTTTGCTGTTATGGTTCCCGTGTTTGTTGTAGGGTGGATAAGCGGTGCTCATCTAAATCCTGCTGTAACAATAAGCCTTTGCTTCATTGGTAAGTCGAATTGGTTTCTGCTGCCAAATTACTTTTTGGGTCAGATGCTTGGTGCTATGGCTGGAGCTACTTTAGTTTGGTTGTTTTTTAAACCACACTGGAGAAGGACACAGGATACGGGGAAAAAACTGAGTTGCTTTTGTACTCAGCCTGCCATCAGAAATAGTTTTTGGAACTTTATTGCTGAAATGATCGCAACTTTTGTGTTGCTTTTGGGTATTCTTGGCATATTGGATCATCATAATGAAATAGGTGCAGGTGTTGGTCCTATCGCTATCGGCTTCTTAGTATTTTCTTTGCTTCTTAGTTTAGGTGGAGCTACTGGTGTTGCGATCAATCCGGCGAGGGATTTGGGGCCGAGGATCATGCACGCCATATTACCTATACAGGGCAAAGGTGATTCAGACTGGGGCTATAGCTGGATACCGGTTCTTGCTCCAATCATCGGCGGAACGTTAGGAGCCGTTTGTTATAAATACCTTCTTTCAGGAATGCATCCTTTGAAGGCATTTATTGAGTGATAGTAAGTTGGGTGCTGTTCGTTTTTTTTGCAAAATACTTTTCGACTAAAATTGATAGAACTAACCAAATAAAAACCGAAACGAACACCCAGCCCATAAAATAGAAACAGTCATCAAGGGCAAGCGCGCTAGATTGTAGTTGAAGCTGTTGGTCTAGCTCACCTTGTGCTTGTAGTCCTTTTAATCCAATTAATTTTGCTTTCATGAAAAAAAAATCTGTTTGCTCTGAGAAAACAGTTAACTGTGAACCGAGTCTATCATGATAGAATACTGATCTTCTCCAAAACATCTGTAGATATACAGAAGCACCAAGACAGCCTCCTAAGTTTCTTGCAATCTGTAAAATCAAAACATTGTTGTAACCCTCTTCAACTGCTGAATTCTCTGACATTAATCTTCCTATAGCAGACGGAATCAGAGCGAGCGCAAATCCCGTGGTGATTCTTGCAAGGGCTATTCTTCGAAAGTCAATATCCTCGGAGAATGTTGTGGTAAAGAAAGCCGATGCAGTGAAAAGTAAAACGGCTACAAGAATAGTTTTTTTTGGATTTAATTTAATAAACTGGTTTTTGAAGATAAAAATTAGTATCGCTGGAAATACCATGTGAAGTGTCAGAAGGCCTATCCAGTCCGGTGTGTAGGTCACATCGATATTTAGCCAGTTTGCAAGCAATAAAACTGTTCCTATGTAGTTACAGAATATAATACCAAAGCATAGCGTAGAAAGAGCGAAGTTGTAGCTTTTAAAAAGTTTAAGATTGATGATAGGATTTTCTTGCCTGATGTTCCATAGACAGAACATTACTAAGGTTAGCCCACCAAAGATTAGTAAAAACATCACAAGATTAGATCTATCCCAATCTAAAAATTGTCCAACAGTTATTCCCGATAGTATGCAAACACAAGATATAAAATACAGAACAAAACCAAATCCGTTGAAGCTACATTTTGGTATGGGTATTTCTTCTTGAATTAGTTCGTAAAGAAAAATAAACAAGGTAAGTGTAAGAAAGCAGGGTATCGTAAATACATATTCCCAGTGGTAGTTGTAAGATAACCAACCACCGACAGCAGATCCTAAAGGTGGCGTCATTATCGTTATCAAAACAACAAAAATTGAGTTGCGGATTTTTTTGTCTGGCTCTTGATAAAAGTTTATACAACATATTGATAACGGGAATAATGGGCCTGCGGAGGCTCCTTGAATGAAACGTAAAATTAGCGCTTGATACTCATTGGTGCAAAATATGCTTAAAAGATTAGATAAGAAAAAAGAGGCAAGACAAAAAAGTATGGATTTTTTAATTCCCATAGATCTAATCATGTAGGTTGTAAACGGTAATATCGAAAGAGATCCTATAGCAAAAAAAGATATGGTATACGTAGCGAGATTTGTAGATCCTCCAAGCTCACTTATTACATATAATTCTGTAATGTTCGTACTGGTGAAGCAGAACGTCGAGATAAACAGTGTGCATAGTAGTAAAAATATGACGCTACTGGAAGACTTTAATTTCATGGGCGTCTATGGATGGAGGGGTTAGGGGTGTTTTATAAAATTGCATGAGCATGGGGTCTATGTTGTCTAGCACGATTTTTTCTATTAGTTTCTCATCTCCTGTTTCTTCTTTTTTAAATATAGGAGTTATGTATAAAGGGGAGCCTTTGCCATTGTCTGGAACAAGATGTCCCGAGGCGTCCCTTGTATGAGTTCTTGCTTCAGTAGATAGGCCTATCCTTAATGGGTGCTTTTTGATTTGGTCGGGATCGATTGCGACCCTAACAGGAAGGCGCTGTACGATCTTTATCCAGTTGCCAGATAGGTTTTGTGGGGGTAGTAGCGAAAAGGCATTGCCAGCACCACCTGGCAATCCTACGATCTTACCATCATAGACAACGTCATCACCATAAAGGTCTACTGTTAGCTTGACCTTTTGTCCTATTCTCATTCTTTTCATTTGGGTTTCTTTGTAGTTAGCATTAACCCAGATCTGGTCTAGAGGGATGATGCTCATTAGAGGGGTTCCCGCCTCGACATACATGCCCACCTGGATTGTTCTTTGCGCGCAAAGACCATCTACTGGTGAATAGATCTTACAACGATAAAGTCTAACCCACGCGTCACGCACGGCATCTGCTGCGCTTTTAACTGTTGGATGATCTGCAATTGAAGTGTTTTGTACGCTAGCAAGAGCCTTATCATAGAGGATTTCGGTCATCTGTAAGGAAAAGAAGCTAGCTCTCAATGCGGCGATTGCATGTTCAAAGTCTTCCGTTGATACGCCACCTGCATCGATAACGTTTTCGCGATGCTCATAGTCTTGAGCTGTCTTGATATATTCAGCCTTCTTGACCTCAATATCAGATCGATACGCAAAGACTTCGTGCATCATCTGGCATACATTCCTTACAGCGTTTGCAAGGTTTTCATTAGCCCTGTTAAGGCCTATTTTAGCATCTGTTTCATCGAGTTCAACTAGAAGTTGCCCTTGGGTTACCAGGAATGTGTCATCAGTATGGATAGATGTTAGGAATCCAGGATGTAGTGGGGTGATATATACTTGGTTACCTTGCACATAGGCGTCATTGGTATATTCGATATAGCGCCAGTATAAAAGCCAAAAGAAAAAGAAACAAATGCCACATACTCCACAGATGATAGTGTAGATAAAAATGAGTTTATTGCTTTTTTTAGGTAAATCACTTTCCATCGTTTTTTACCTCATCGTTTTTGATTGGTAAATAACTCGAAATATATCCACCACCTAAAGATTTAATGAGCTTTATGGATGATAGGTATTGATTGTAGATCAGGGTTATCTCTTCAAGTTCTTTTTGAAGTAGGGATATTTGGCTAGCAAGTACGTTGAAGAGATTATCAAGTCCTTCCTCAAATCTTAGCTCAACAAGGTCATAAAGATGTTTTGCTTCTGAAACAATTTTATTTTGGATGTTTTTTTTCTCCCATATAGACTGTGTCAGTACGATAAGGTCAGCAACTTCCTGAGTGCTTTTTAAGATAAGCTCATTGTAATCAAATACAGCCTGGTCAAAGGCTGCTTTTTTCGATCTGACATTTGCACGTATTGCGCCTGCTGTGAAGATGGGAAGGTGTATGGCGGGCTCAAGAGCGCCAGTCTTACTTGACCTGTGTAGTAGTTTCGCGAACATAGTGCTTTCAAGGCCTGCAAAACCCATCAGATTGACGCTAGGATAAAAGTCAGCTTTGGCAATAGCTACATCCTTGCTAAGGGCCTCTACTTTCCATATTTGAGCCATGAGATCAGGGCGTCTTGCCAAAAGATCTATAGATAGTGTTTGAGGGAGCGTGAGTTTTTCCGGTATTGCTGAGATCTCATCACCAATATTAAGTTCGGTATCAGGACCTTGACCCACTAAGATGTTTAAAAGATGTTTATCAAATTTTATTTCGTCATCGATATCGATTAAGATCTTTTGTGATTCCTGCAGATCCTCGTGTCCAGTTAAAGGAGTTAAAAGGGAATACAGAGCCTGGTTTTTCATGAAAGTTTGTAACTTATAGATGGCTGCAGTAGCGTCGACAAGTTGTTGCTGTAGATTTCTTTTTTTGATGTTGGTCTTAAGTGCAAAAAAAGCCTGAGCAACAGCCGTTGTAGTAATAAGCTCTACTTGCGCTGCTTCGGCTTCTTGTGATTTTTCTCTTCCTAGTGCAGCCCTAAATCCATTAAGATTTTTCGACCAGAAGTCAAATTCATAGTTAAAAGAGACTGATAGATCAATCAGGTTAGCTCCAAGGGGAACTGTTGGATTTAGCGCTCGATATAGACCGTTTTTACTTAGATATTGCCATGTTTCTTCATAATTAAAAAATACTAGAGGAAAAAGTTTAGATCTCACTACCTTGGCGTCTTGCTTGGCCTCCTCGACACGTCTGAAGATGCTTTGTATCGATGGATTATTTGTAAGTGCTGTCTGGATTAAGTGATCAAGTTTTTCGTCTTTGTACACTTTCCACCACTCTTTTTCGGGCCATTGACCTTGTGTAAAATAGCCGCTTGTTAAACCATCCTCTACTGTTTTATCAACACTAGGAAGCTCCAGCACATTCTGTGTAAGCTCTTGTTTAGACATAGATAAACACGAGCTTAGTAGCAAAAGGGCAATTGATGCATAACAAGCTTTTGATGAGGTCATATATAGTAATCGCTTTTTTGTTTCTTATTAATATATTAAAATTAATTAATCAACTTAGAATATAAAGCGATTAGAAGATAAAGGGCTAAATTACTTAATTTAGCCCTTTTAAAGAAATATTATTTTTCGTTGATGCCGAGAAGTTCAACTTCGAAAAGGAGTGTGCTATTTGGGCCGATCTCAGGTCCAAATCCATGCTCACCGTAGGCAAGATATGATGGAACAAAAAGTTCCCACTTATCGCCCACTTTCATCAGTTGTAGCGCTTCTGACCAACCTGCTATGAGCTTATTGACCGGAAATACTGCAGGTTCTCCTCTGTCATGTGAGCTGTCAAACACTTTTCCATCAAGGAATTTGCCGGTGTAGTGTATTTTTACATTGTCAAAGATTGTAGGTGTGCTTCCTGTTCCGGACTTGATAATTCTGTATTGAAGTCCGCTTGGGAGAGCTTTTACACCATCTTTAGATTTATTGCTGAGCATGAAAGCGTCGCCTTGCTTTTTGTTTTCTTGAGCAAGTTGAGCGATGAACTGTTTTTGCTGGTTTTCTACTTGGCCTCTTAGTGCAATTAAGATCGAGCGGATCTCATCTTGCGATAGCTTAGGAGATTGGCTAGAAAGTCCATCTTGAAAGCCTTCGAATAGAAGTTGTAAATCCATATCAGCAAATTGCTGTTTAAGATTTTTTCCTGTTTCTAACCCTATGCAGTAGCTAACTTTTTCTTTTGTAGATTTCATGTAAGACTCCTTTTCACATTAAAGGTAAACGTATATATAGCATCCCATCTTTAGCCTACAAGAAGTTTGTGATGTAGATGTAAAAATAATAGTTTTTTGTTATCAAAGTTCTTCCTTGTTATCCGATTACATGGTAAAATCTACCCGAATTTTATCACTTAGGATCTTATTTATGTCATGGCTTGCCCCTACCGATAGCACTGTTCTTGATGCTCTTATCGCTCTTGCTCCAGATAGTTCAAAAAATACTTTGAAGTCATGGGTTAAGCAAGGAAGGATCGAAATACAAGGACGCATGGTCAAAGACCCCAGTGCCAAAGTTAAAAAGGGTGATAAAATTTTCCTTGGATCTAAAAAACAATTTATCAACTATAGCATAGAAATCCTTTACGAAGATAAACATCTTGTTGTCGTGCATAAACCGGAAGGAATCTTAAGTGTTGGTACCGATTATTCTCCTTATAAAAACGTTCACGGTTTTTTGAAAAGACGTGCTAAGGGTAGAAATGTTTATCCTGTGCACAGGCTAGATAGGGAGACCTCCGGCGTGATGATGTTTGCGTATACGGAATCAGCCAAAGACAACCTCAAAAAGCAGTTCGAAATACACTCCATCCAAAGGGAGTATATAGCGATCGTGGAGGGTGACGTAGTTGAAGATAAAGGGACATACAAAAGCTTCCTTGTTGAGGATGACACATACTTTGTCAAAAGCACCAGAACAGGCGGAAAAGAAGCGATAACCCATTTTTTCGTTGAACAAAGAAATAAGCATAACACAATGCTCAGACTCAAGCTCGAAACCGGAAAGAAAAACCAGATCAGAGTGCATTGCTCTGAGGCAGGACATCCGGTTGTAGGCGATGAAAAGTATGGTTCTGTTTGTTTAAAAGCGCCAAGAGTATACTTGCACGCTGCAGTTCTTGGATTTGTTCATCCTGAAACACAAAAAGAAGTCGTTTTTGATAGAAAGCCCTCTCCAGAGTTCCTCTCTGGAATGAAGCAAAGAAAATTTGTAGATCACTTTGCTCAACTAGATAATTAGTTGCAATCATTTAGCTTTTTTTTAACAATACGTTTTTAAAAGCAGGTGTTATATGGAAGGCTCAATTTTTGTGATATTTGGCGCAAACGGGGGAATAGGATCAACTCTTGCGCGTCTGTTGCATTCTCAAGGACGTACAGTATATCTTTTGGGAAGGAATGAAAAAGCCCTCTCTGATCTTTCATTAGAGCTATCACAGCCTTATCTTATCGTTGACGCACTTGACGAAAAAGCTGTTGAATCCACTTTAGTCACTATAAAAAACAAACATGGTTCTATAGATGGAGTCGCGTCATGTATAGGTTCTGTTTGTCTAAAACCTCTTCACTCAGTTTCTTTAGAAGAGTTTGATCAGGTTTTTAGAGTCAACACGCTAACAGCATTTAGCATAATTAAAGCATCTTGCTCAGTAATGGCGGATCAAAAAAAAGGCTCGGTGGTTTTATGCTCTTCAACAGCATCGCTTATTGGTCTTGCAAATCATGAGGCTATAGCTGCTGCTAAGGGGGCAATTAATGCTATGGTTAGATCGGCGGCAGCTTCGTATGCTCATAAGGGTATTAGGGTCAATGCAGTGGCACCAGGTCTTGTTAAAACACCACTTACACAAAATATAGTAGCCAATGAAATGGCATTAAAGGCCTCAACTGCTTTCCATCCTCTAGGCAGAATTGGTGATCCTTTGGATGTAGCGCAAGCAATCTCTTGGTTATTTGACCCGCAAAATTCATGGATCACAGGGCATGTGTTGCCTATAGATGGTGGTTTGTCTTCGATAAAAACTAAAATCTAAATTTTTTAGAACTATTCTACCTGTAGAAATCAACTTTATCTGTATTTCAAGGAATTGGATTTTGATTTCTACATAGGGAGTGTTTTGAGTATCCATAAAAAGCATCAAACAAGCGCAGCGCTAGCCGAAAATTATTTTTTAAGTCGATTGGGTTGTGCTTGTATTTGTTTTTTAATCAAATTTTTAACTTTAAATGGTTTAATTTAAGGGTTTTTGTGTTTTTATTGCCTTAGTTGTGAATTTAAAATCAGATGTTTTTGATGAGAAATTAACTTTATTTTTATATTTAATTTAAATTGTTTGTTTAATATTAATGCGTACGAAAAGATAAACATCATCCCCATAAGCAGCTTAAAAGGAGATAAGGGGATGAATTCCATTCAAAATATACACGCACTTACTGCAAGTTATCAAATTCTTAAAAATCAGCCGGAGATGGAACAGCAAGCTCTACAAGCATTGCCACTTGAACTTCAAGAGAAGGTGTTGGGTGTAGCAAGTTCAGCTGTGGTGAAGAAAATGATCCTCAGTGGGCACAAAACCATATAGGAGATGTCGATAAGGTTGATCTATTATTTCAAGCAATTATCGGGTCTTTGGAGTCTAGAGATAAAGGACGGGGTCAATGTCAAGTGAGAAGGGGTATCGAATCTATACTAACCCATGATGTTGCAACTTTAATATGTGAATATTTTGATGTTAAAGATGGCATCAATTTATCAGTTGCTTCGAAAAACATACAGTCAGCAATGTCTATGAATTACTATCACTCTAAGGTAGCAGTATTTGTAGATTGGAAACAATCAGTTCCAGATGATCTATCAAAGGATCCTAGGTTGGTAATAAAGGTTCCTGATAAGAATCTTTCTTTTACTGCTATGAAAAAATTTGTAGATGATCAGCTCGATGAAATATTAGTGCTTGTCGTAGAAAAAGGTAGACCAGAGGATGTTGCAAGTTTTGTTGGCTCAGTATTTAATAAGAGCTGTAAGGTTCAAGAAAAATTGAAGAAGCTAGCTCTTGAATTTATCGAAAAAAAAGATGTTAAGGCAGTAAGGATTTTAGCAAACTGCTTAGATGGTTATTTTCTTGAATCTCGACTTTTAAGCATGCTAGGCGTTTATGGGAAATGGGATCAAATAGAAGTTGTCGCTAAATCGATAAGTCATATTCGTCTTTCATTATTAGATTGTATTATTAAAAGAGCAATATATTGTGGCAGTATTGGGCTGATTAGAGATTTGTTTAAAGAATTCAAAGATATTATGCCTGCAGATCGCAGCTCAGCTGGGAATTTTTTAAATGCTAAGTTGAGAGAAAGTGAGATGCTAGCACGTCTAATTATTCAGGGAGATTTTCAGCAAGTAGAAACAAGCCTAAGAGGCGGTAGCGTGCTTTTAAGTTATCATATGAATAATGATGTAATAGAATCTTTATCTCAAAGTAATAACTATGAACTTGTAGAGCTTATAATCACCAACTCAAATACAGAGCAGGATTATAGAGGGGTTGTTGTGTATAAACTTGCTAGCGGTGAAAATTATGCTATGATTCAATTTTTGCTGTCTCATAATAAAACGATATCAGCAAGAGATATAGACATAGCTCTGTCTGTTGCTGCAGATCAAAATAAACTAGAGATGGTAAGGTTTTTACTTAACTTTGGAGAGCTATCTGTAGAAGTTAGGTCGTCTCTGATAGAAATTGCTGCTCGAGTGGATAATACTCAGATGGTCTCTCTCTTAGTTGGCGAAGGAAAAGAGATATCTCAGAAAAGTAGAGGTCAAGCGATAAGTTATGCATCCTGGCAAGGGAATTTCGAAATTCTTAATCTCATGCTCGATGGAGCTTATGAGTTGCCGCAGGAACAAGTTATTGATCTTGCCGTGGATGCCATTCGTATTGGAAATATAGAAATTATCCTCAGGTTGTTCAATTCTGGATATGATATACCTCAGTCAGTAAGGGGATGGGTTCTAGTAGAAGCTGCTTCGAGGAGAAATTTCAATATGGTAGAGGCATTAATAGGTAAATATAATCAAAATCAAATAGATAAGGACGATAGGCACAGCGCTATGTTGTATGCGATAAGATTTAACGATCCCGCTATCTTTGCGATTATTTTTGATCGAGGTGGTGCATTATCACAAGAAGATTGTGAGGAATTGCTTTCACAGGCTGAAGGTTGTGATTGTCATGAGATTGTTGCCTTTCTAAAGAAGGCTAGTTAGTGTGTTTTTACTGATTTATTGCTGTTCTATACAGTGAAATCTAAATAAAAATAAAAAAGATAAAAATCATCCCCATAAAAAACCCAAAAGGAGATAAGGGGATGAATTCCATTCAAAATATACACGCACTTACTGCAAGTTATCAAATTCTTAAAAATCAGCCAGAGATGGAACAGCAAGCTTTATACGCTTTGCCGCTTGAGCTTCAAGAGAGGGTTATTAAAATTGTAGGTTCAGCATTGAGCATCACATTGCAGGGGGCTTTAGCTCAAGTTGCCATGGAATCAGTCCAAGAATTGCCGGTTGAATCTCTGAGTCGTATATATTCAGTCTTTACTAACATGTGTGGTGAGGGAGATGATCCTGATTGGGCACAGGTTCATATAGGTGATATTGATAAGGTAGACTCATTCTTTGAAGTAATGAAAAGTGTCTTGCCTGAGTTTAAGCAGTTTAACCAGTATTTAGATTTGGCTATAAATCCCAGTCGATTCAGTGTCATAGAGTCGCTTGTCACAGGATGTGCTGGAACGACAATTTCTAATTATTTGGGTGCTGAAGGTATTTTAAATCTTTCTGCATGCTCGAAAATGTTACATACAATCATGCCTGATGTCTACTATGAGTCTAAGGCTGCATCGTTTAGCAGTTGGAAACAATCTATATCTCTTGATCTAGCAAATGATCCAAAAATCGTTTTACTAAAGCCTGAAGAGGGGCTTTCAGTTGCTGCCATAAAAAAACATGTAGATGCTCAGATAGATGCAATTTATAACATAGTACTTGAGAAAGGAACTGTAGATGACTTGCTTGGGTTTTTGTCTCATGGACTTGACTGTCAAGCAAACAGCAATAAAAAGGAAGAACTAGCTAAGCAGTTTATCGAAAATAAAGATGTAAGCAGATTAAGAGCGTTAGAGCCATTTTTACCCATGCATTTTCTTGATTCAACAATTTTAAGAATGATTGCGCTTAACCGTTGGGATCATATTGAAGTTATTACTAAATCGATAAGAGGTCTTTCTCTTTCTAGCGCAAATTATATTATAAGGACTGCAATATTGAATGATCGGGTAGAATATGTAAGAGATCTTTTTAAAGAATTTAAAGATACTATGCCATCTGAACTCAATCAGGCAAAAGAGTTTTTACATGAAAAACTTATTGAAAGCAGCAGTATCATGTATTTAATTCAAAGTGGAGATTTTACGGAGGCTAAAAGAAGGCTTGAAAGTGGTCATATTTTGTTAGGTATAATAATCATGATGTTTTGGAGCTTATAATAGCTAGCTCTAACAGGGAAAAAGAGTATAGAGGTTATGCTGCATACACTCTGGCAGAGCATGAAAGGCTTGATATGATGCAGTCCTTATTACCCCAGGGTAAAAAGATCTTAGAAAAGGATTTCGATATAGCTTTGATCTCTGCTGCCGATAGAAACAATTTAGAGATGGTAAAGTTTTTGAATGATCGTAGTCCTAAGCTATCAATACAAACCAGATCGACTTTAGTAGAGATTGCTGCAAGGCATGGTAATCATCAGATGATTGATTTTTTACTAGAGGGAGGTAAACAAATAACAGACTATAGCAAAGAAAATGCCATTGGATATGCTATTTGCCACAAAAAAGTCGAATTATTCAAAATTCTAAGTGTTCATGGAATAGAGATACCGAATCAACAGATCCTTAGGTTATTGAGGAATGCTGTTCTAGCAAACGATGAGGATTGTGTTCGATATCTACTCGATTGCAAAATGCAAATACCATCAGATGAGATAAATAATTTAGTTATAGAAGCGGCCGATAATTATAATTTTCCAATCGTCCAGTTGTTACTTGCAAATATAGAAAAGATAAGTCAAGCAACATTAGAATTGGTCATGAAAAAATTCGTATATGTAAATAATATTGAAGCTGTTCGTTTTATTCTTGGTTCCTTAGAAATAAATAAAGAGCATATAGATCATGGTTTGTTTATAGCTTACGAAAATGATAGTCTAGAGATGATTCAGCTGCTACTAAAATATTGTTCGTCAGAAGCAGTAGCAGAATATTATAGATCTTTGTAATAA
>Ga0194116_10005587_pt1 | contig 13772 bp, 20 predicted proteins | sample TA2MahsurfametaG_4_FD_148617 | JGI IMG/M metagenome (GOLD analysis project Ga0194116, IMG submission 148617) | Freshwater microbial communities from Lake Tanganyika, Tanzania - TA2015008 Mahale S9 surface | ecosystem: Environmental > Aquatic > Freshwater > Lake | place: Tanzania: Lake... | reverse complement strand
ATCCCGCCATCTTTATTGGGTCCTTCCCCTTTATCACTAGCTTACCCTCCACTATACTCACCTGAGCCCAATTCTTATTGGTATCTGTTATCGTACGAATAAACCTCTCAGGAAAATGAAACCCCTTATCCTCCCTAGGATGTATTGTTACACTATACTCCTTCTCCTGTACTTGATTTAGCCAATTACGCACCAAATCCTTCGCAAATATCACTTTCTCTGTCATAATATCACCCTCGCTATCATATTCTTCATCTCCTCTGTCTTATATGCTCCCCTTAATAAACTTATATTCTCCCCCACCATCTTTAAGGACTTATATATGTCTTTTAACTCCTCTATCTCCTCTAATACCTTTAACCCCTTCATAAACCTATACCGCACCTTCCCCTGACTCTCCCCTATCAGCTTCGCTACCTTAGACTGACTACTCCATAAATATATATACACCATCACCTTTAAATCCTTCTCATTCCTAAATACTGTCCCTAACCTCTCCACTAACTCCTCCTCTCCAAAATCCTCTATCTGCACCAACATCCTTAACCTCTCTGTCGCACGATTTAACCTATAATGTATATTCGGCTGCGTAAACCCAAATATCTTCCCTAATAACGACTGACTTATTCCCTTTAAATGCAACTCTATTATATCAGCCTCCAACGGACTTATCTTCTCCATCTCCTCTAATACTAAATTAAATAAACTCTGACTCTCCTCGTCTAACTCATCAAAATATGACGGCAACGAAGCTAATCCCTCATCCTCACTAAATAAACTCTCTAATAATCTCTGATCCATTTTTACTTCACTCCTTCTACACTAAAACCATCTACTACCGTCATTATCTCCACACTCCTCATCTTTATTAATAATACATAATATGTTATCTCCCTCTCATATCTTATCCCCACACACTCCCTCATCCTCCTACACCCCATCACCACCCACTCTCTTAACCTATTCCTCCTCACTAACCTTAAATCAGGACACCCTGCCATTACCCACCTCCTTACCCTCTCCACTCCACTACCTTCCTCACTCAAATTTATTATGTCCAATATCTCCCCCTCAAACCCCTTAAAATCCCCACTCTTTATCCTCCCATAACTCCCCACCTCCAATACCGCCCCCTTACACATCGCCTTATTTACCATCTCCTTTAACTCCACATCACTTATCACACTATGAAAAAATAACCCTGTCTCTGCATCTATCGATACAAAACTATTGTCTATATACATACTCTCAAATAAACGATAATAACTGTTTGACGGATACCCACTCTTTATAAATATATACCCCTCTATCAAAAAGGTTACTACCCCTCCCGTCTTTATCACTGGTATATATATGTCCTCCCTACTTATCTTCCCTACCCTCGATACTATCTCCACTAAATTCCCACTCCTCGCCTCCTCCTCCCCTCGATTCGTCATCTCTAATACCACCCACTTCACTATATTACTCTTTAATGTTATTGCCACTATATCCCCCTCCTATTATTCTAAGTCTTTAACTTATTATTTACCACCCTTATATACTTTATTAAATCCATTTTTTCTTTTTCATCATCTTTTTCTTTTAATTCTCTCTTTTCCACCACTCCCATTACCCTTAATACCTCACATATTAACATACTCCCTGTGGCACGAACTGACTTACTCCCCAATACCTCCACTAACTCCATTAACACCCCAACATCTACCACACTCCCTATCTCTCTTATCCGACTCTCATTCCAATATACCGCAGGCTTCACTCCCCCTAATACCAACCCCACTACACTCATACTACAATCTATCAGCTTCTCATATACCACCGAGACCGGCGTCACACCCAATACCTCCCTTAATACCCTTACCTTACTCTCCACCCCACCCAATAATATCTCACATATCTTATCATTCCTATCCATATGTAAATACCTCCTTACATTCTCTACTGTAACCCCTCCCTCAGCTACACTCACCCCCTCTACCGACTTTAAACAATCTCTTATATGACTCTCACTCGCCTCCACTATTAACTCTAATCCCCTCCTCTCATATTCTATCCCCTCCTCCTTACACACATACTCTAACCTATCAGATATCTCTTCTACACTCGATGCCTTTATCGTAAATACTGGCGCACACCTACTCTTTATCGCTCCCCTAATCTTCTCCACCTCTGTAGTACAAAATATACATACCATCCTCTTCTCATTACTTCCTGCCACATTCTCCTCTAATGACTTTAATAACGCATCTGCAGCTGATGACCCTATCGCATGAGCCTCATCTATTATATACACCCTCCTCTTCCCACTAAACGAACTATACTCCAATGACTCTAATAATCCCTGTATATCTGCTTTTGTTGACTTTGACGCAGCATCAAACTCCACTATAGCATCCGACTCCCCTTTTAATGCACTCTCACAATTAAAACACTTATCACATGGCTCCCCAGATACTGGACTATCACATACCAATGCCCTCGCTAATATCCTACTTAATGTTGTCTTACCTCCACCCCATAACCCCGAAAATATATACGACTGATTCCTTCCTCTACCACTCCCCACTATACCCTTTAATACCTCCACTATCCCTACATTACCCACAACATCACTGTATCTTATTGGTCTATACTTTGTATCTAATGACATTTTTTTTTCTCTCTTTCTAAGACTCTCTTATATTATTTTCCCACTCTTCTCTCACCTTATTTAAAAATTCCCCTAATTTATTCTCGTCTAACTCTACATCAAAACCATTCCCACTATTCATATATATCTCATAATACCCAAACTTCCTCCCTATACCCTTCACTAGCTGACATGAGGCAGCATAATATATATAGGCACTCTGTATATATATGTATACCCTATCTCTTAATTCATAATACTCCATTTTATCATTTACCCTCCTAAACCCTATCTCCTCTATAAATTCTATAAATTCCTCCTCTGTCTTTATTACCACTCCCTTATTTATCTCTCTCCTACCACCTCTTATCTCACTATAACTCATTTTTTTACAGCCTCCTTATTTTTATTCCATATCTCTCTTATTCTCTCCATTATACTATCTGTAAACTCCTTTATCTCCACCATCCTATTCTCTACCTCTTTTTTCTCACATGAATACCTATATAGTATCTTATTCTCATATAGCCTTATATTATACACTCTCAGTCTAGGTAGATATATTTTTAACTCCTCTCCTCTCTTACTATCTCCATGCACTATTATACACCCCACCCCCTCCAGCTTTAATCTCATATACCCTCTCGTTTTCTTCTCTAATATAAACCCTATCTCCTCTAATAATCCCTGTATATAGCTTTCTGCTATCCCTTCATATTTTTCTATCTCTACTCCTACCCTTTTCTTTAAATTCTCGTCTTTTTTTGTATACATCTTGTTCCTTTACGAAGATAATCGAAGATAATCGAAGATAATCGAAGATAATCGAAGATAATCGAAGATTAATGTCACTTGTAGGTTATACCCTATTCCATAGAGCATGGAAATGCAATATGTTATAGGAGAAATCTAATAAGGTTAGCCTACAAGTGAAAATAAAAAATAAAACTGAAAAAAACTGAAACTGAAAAAAATATCCCCTATAAATAATGGGTACGCATAATATCAAGATAGGAGTAATAATTGTTCTGAGAGAATAAGAATATCATGGGGCCAATAGTGTTGAGGTCTAGGTTTAAGAGAGAGATGATTAGGTTTACAATTAGAGACAGAATCAATCCATTGTTGAGGTATAGAGGTAATACCATAAACAGCACCAAGGAGAGCACCAGTGATAGCACAATTAGTATCTGAATCACCGCCCTGTTTAAAGGTGGAGTTAATAGCTTTAGAAAAGTCGCTAGTGTGGTATAGGTGGTACATAGCATTTTGAAGAGCAGTAAGACAAAAACCTTTTTGGTAGGAGTCCATATTTTTAGGAGGAGTAAGAATAGCTTCAATCATTTTTTCACGAATGACTGGGATGGAAGCCCAGTTAACCATTTGATCAAAAAGCTCTCTGGGGGAGATGTCGGAATTAATAGCGAGACTGATAGCGCGAGCATAAATAGAATTAGTTTCAAAGACGATATCGTTATCGTGAGTGCATTGAGCATCTTGGATAGCGAGGGCAGCAACAGTATCTAAATCTAGGTTAGCACCATAAATACCAATAGGGGCAACTCTCATAAGAGAGCCGTTACTAGCTGAATTAGGATCAATGCTATTATTGAGAAGAGAGTTGCCGATGGTAATACCAATATCAAAGGGGTCACTTTCAGCCCAATCAATATAAGAGCTGAGGACAATATCTTTATCAAAGCCTTTATTATTAATAATAGCTTTAGAGAGAGAGATAGCCATTTCACCATCATCAGTAGGTTGCCCAGCTTCGAGATTAAAGACACCACCTGGGATAAGGTTTGTAATACCTTTAGGGTATAGCTTAGAAATCTCATATTTGAATTTAAATTCGCCATGAGAGCCTAAATTATCACCAGCTATTAAACCTAGCAAACAGCCTTGAGCTTTATGTAGCATATTAGTTTTTCTCTTTGTTAGAGTTTTGGAGTTTTTTCCATACATATTGTTGAATTGAATCAAGAGAGTCATTTTCAACATCTGTAGGTAAAGAGTTATAAATACCAATAAGGTTTTCTTGATAAGATGACATATCAAGAGGAAGAACTTTTTTACCATCCCAAATAACAGAAGTATTTAAGTGGTTAGTGAGAACATAGGTATCATCAGCTATTTTTTCCCACAAGTAAAAGTACTCATCATGAGTATCTGAGATACGGATTTTACCTTTATCAGATTTAAAGAAAACCATATAGTCATGGCTATATTCTGGGGTAGCTGTTTTTTCTGGGATAATAGCTGCAATACCTTCAGTAATAGTGATACTGAGGGTAGAGAAATTTTCAGCAGAAATACCGAAAGCAGTAAAGAGCATGGATGTTTTATCGTTAATAGTAATGAGATTTGGGAAGACCTGGAGAAAGTCTTTTTCAAAATCGTCTACATTATGGATAAAATCCATCCAATTATCAAAGCCGTAAAAATCAATATCTGACATATAGAGACTCCTTATTTATTTTGATCGTACCAAACATTTCGTATGGTATCTAAAAGGAAAGTGAAGAAAGTAAAATCAAAGCCATATAAGTGGTAATATTCTCTTATATGTTCATTAATATCACTTAAGGAAACAGAGTGTATTTCTTCGTAAGTGTCATCTTTGGGGGAGATGGACTGTATTTTAAATATGTAATCGTTAATTGGTAGTGGTGTTGATGTCTCAGGAGTGAGGATAAATCTAAGGTGAGGCATATCTATGCTTTTATATATATGACCTAAAATATCATTTTTAGTAATGAGATTAAAACCTATCTCAATAAGGAAGTCATTTAAGGTATTGTATAAACCCTGTTGACTGTAGGATTTTTTTAATCCTGAGGTATCAATATGTCGTCTGTTGTTTTGAATATTAGTGAGCATTATAAAAACTCCTTAGAGAGGGAAAATTCATCATCTGAGTAATCAGCTCTGATGAATTGGAAAAGGTTATTAAAGGCTTGGTGGGTAGAGAAATTAAGTTCTTCTTCAAGAAGTTCTGTCATAGTGCTATTTATATGATGGTAGAGAGCGAGAGTGAAGTTATTTACATTTATATATTGAATGCTGAGAGAATAGTTTCTATTAGACTCATAGAAGAAGACTTTATCTTCTTTGATCTTACCTTCTTGATGAGGGATAAAATACATGGTCAAACTGAAGGAGTCATTGATTTTATAGATGTAATGTTTATAAGCACCATAGGTTTTAGTTTCCTTTAATTTAAATCCCATTTCAAGGATGACATCAAAAATAGCAGAATTGAAGGCTGGACTGGAAGAAAGGGTAATATCTTTATTGAAGGAGCGAGAATTATTAATAATAGAAGTATAAGACATATATCCTTTATAGCTCAGAGTAGACAGCTTCAAGGATTTTATCCTTGGAAATTGGAGGTAGTGTAGCAACCTTATTAAAGGCTTGGGTATTTTTATCGAAGAGATGTAATTCAAGAGTAGCATTATCTTCCCCATCCTTGATAGTATACTTTTTTCTCATAGAGGTTCTAAAATCAAGAATAAGAATAAAAACGGTAGAGTCCTTAATGCCCACTTCGTAAGCTTGTTGTAGTTTACGAACAGAACCTTGTTCTCTGACATGGAAGAAATAATTAATATCAAAGGCTTTTTCGTCAGCATTAATAAGAGTATCTCTTTTATAGTTAGATGGGGAGGATATCCAATTTCTTATAAGAATCTTACCATTAAGAGGTTCGTTATTTTTAATATGGTTAAAGAGATTTATAATATCAGAGGAGATATTGAAATTAGTCATAAGCTTTAAGGTAAGTGAGATCAAAGCGTGTTTATCCTTTAGAGGGCTGACATTTTTTTCTCTGAAGTTGACATATTGATCTTTAAAGTCACTAGATTCTTTTTCAACCTCATTTTTAACCTCGGTGATACGGTCAAATATAGTTTTAAGTTCATCACTGTATTTAGATTTAGGGAGATTTTTAAAGGATCGTAAAACATCTTCAAGATAGGATTTATTATTGGCATTGGAGTTCCAATTTTTATATATATCATCTAAAGTAGAGGAAGCAGATGTAATATCAGCTTCTAGGGAGCGTGCTTCATTTTTTAATTGTTCTAAGTATGTAGTCATATATATATCCTTTAGGCAAAACATCTTGGAGAAACGATACCGATGGTATTTACAAAATAGCCTTTTGAGCCGGCTTTGAGTTGATCTTGACTGATGACACAAATAATATCACAGCTTAAGTCAACCTCTTGTTTACCATAAGCTGAGACAGCGTCATTGAGTTTTTGAGAAACAATAGGTTTAGAGGCTTTAGCTTCAGCCTTAGCTTTAGCTTTGGCATCAGCTTCTGATTTAGCTTTAGCTTCAGCAGTAGGATTAGAAACATATGCAGAAACTGTGGGGGAAGAATTTTTTGTGGTTTTACTTTCACTACACCATTTGCTGAGAGGGCAAATTTTGCATTCGGGATCATTTGCTAAAAATGTTCCATAGCAAGATTGGGTAGCAATAGCTAAAGCACGAATAGAAGGGCAAGATAAATCCTTGGGGGTATCTGAGAAACTAGCACCTTCTGATTTAAGTCTACCGATCCACATATCTTTTTGTTCATCAATAACATTCATAATATCCTCATCCTTTATTGTAATCTCAGTTGAGATTGTAGTTTTGGTTTTGGTTTTAGTTTGTTTAGGTTCAGTTTGTTTAGGTTGTTCCTTAACAATAGGTTGCTCAACAATTTCATCGGAAGCTTCATTAATGACGGGTTCATTGGAAGCTTCATTAATGACGGGGCTTTGAGAAATGACTTGATCAGAATCTAGCTTTACAAATTTAGCTTTACTCACCTCTCTGCAATAAACACCTTTGATAGCCCATTTTCTTAATCTATCAGAAATTTTAATATATAGATTATCTTTACCAGTATCAGTTAACATGACGGTATTATAGCCTTGTGCTGATAAAGAGGCATCCACCAAATCTCTAATGGTTTTAGGGGACATGGGAACATCAGTTAAAACTGATTGAATAGCAGTATCAAGAATAGCATTTTTAATTTCTAGCATGAGAATATCCTTTGTTTAAATGGTTTCAATTTACCTATGTTTTAAAAGACAGAATAAGCCTTTTTGAGTTTGCTTTATATATATCAAAGAGTTAAGAACAGCCTCTAGGGGCTATAATATGTAGAAATCTATGGCTTCGGATAATATGTAGAAATCTATATCTCTATAATATGTAGAAATCTATATTCTTGGGTGGTGAAAAGGGGGGTCCGCATTCTATCAGTTTCTATAAGCTGAAATAAGTAAACATACTATAATAGGGTGTATGCGTACCCTAAGCTGAAGGAAATAGATTTCTACATAATATCAAGAATAGATTTCTACATAATAAGCTGATGGCAGAAAAGCCATGTAGTTAGAATATCTAGATAAATTTTATTATGGGTAAAAGTCGTTTCAAAGCATAGGGCTTATGTAAAGCATGATGAGATCAGAACTAAAGTGTTTTTAGTATCTGATTTTAACTCTTATTGAAAGGAACACATCATGGCAAGACAAGCATTCAATCCATATAGCGTAATTTCTAAAACCTTTTGTGGGATCGGCAATTCTGTAAATCCATTAACAGATGAGGAATTGTTAGAACAAAACGCTAAGGCAAATCCCATTAAAAACTTCTTAGAGGATAAGAAAGCTGGAAATTGGAAGATGATGACAAGTTTTTGTATGCTAGCAACAAGAGTACATACCTATATTCAAGGTGTGGCAGGTAGTGGTAAGGATACAATCGTAGAACAAATTTGTAGTGAATTTAGAATCCCATTTAAAGCATTTGCATTTAAAGACGGTATCAATGCAAATAACTGGGTATGTCGTACTGAATTAAGAGCCACGGAAAATGGTGGGACAGAATCAGTGGTAGCTGATGGTGAACTTGCTAAGGCAGTAAGAGGCTTTAAGGGAAAGGATGGTAAAATGTATCCATATGTGATTTTGTTATCTGATATGGATCGTGCAAGACCACAAGATTTAGAGATTTTGAGAAATGCTTTACAGTTAGGTAATAGTGCATACTTGATTGATAATGTTCGTGGGGGTGCAATTCCAGTTTTAGAAGGGACTATATTTGTAGCAACAGGTAATACAGGTGTTGACGGTGATCCTAATGGTACAATGATTGCTAATCCTATTGATGCAAGTATTATTAATCGTTTTGCTCGTATTAGAGCAGAATTGCCTACAAAGGATCAAGAGACTAAGATTATCCTAGCTGATTATCCAAGACTTGATAAACCACAAGCAAAGTTAATTGTGGATTGTCTAGATGTGATGAGAAATACAATTAAGACTTTAGGTTTGCCTTTGGAAGTATCTTTAAGAGATGCTTCAATGCTTGCCAAGTCAAGTCTTGCTTTACTAGATAGATCAATAAGTAAAACTTTCACAGATGCTTTAAGATTATCAATTACTCTTGTGGTTGATGGTGCATTTAAAGATCCGAGAAATGCTGAACAGCTGATAGGTGCATTAGATCCGATTTTAAAGGTGAATACAAATGATCCAAATGCACAGAACCAAAATAATCCTAATGCTTGCCCCATTGATATGTAAGGAGAAAAAGAAAAATGGCATTAACATCAAGACAAAAAAACTTATTAGAGCAAATAGATTTAGGTTTAAGACCACAAGCAATGAAACTTAGAAGATTGCTTATGTCTGAGAGTATGCAAAGAACCTTAGAGATAGAGGGTGCTAGTTTAAATACCTCATCTATTTGTGATACATATATGAGTATGAAGAGGAATATAGAAAATAGGGATAGATATGAAACATACTGGAGAGTGCCTAGTGTAAAATGTGGATTCAGCTTTAGTATAGATTTTAGTGGAAGTATGGATACCTATAAAAAACCTACAACATGGGAAATGGTATTAAGTACAGCATATGCAGTAGGTAGATTGACTCAAACAATGGGGGTGGAGTCAAATTGTAGTATTGTAGGTGTAGAGAGGGCACTTGGAGCATCGGGATCGACAGATAGTTTAGGATCAAAGGCAGTAATATTGAAGGATTTGAGAGAAAAATGGAATGATGATATATTTTCTCATTCATGGGGTTATAAACCCCATACGGGTACATATGTAGCTCAATACATACAAGTGGCAATAGATATGGTAAAGAAAATAAATGCACAGAAGAGAGTAGCCTTTTTCTTAACAGATGGTGAAGATGATGCAGTGTATCCATATTTACAAAGCTTTGTAGATATAGCTAAGGCACAAGGTATACATTTAATAGGCATTGTATATACCTCTCATTTTCAAACAGCGAATATGTATTCAAGTAGGATACCTAAAAATATTATTGTGGTAGATGATCCTAAGACACTAGGGCAGAAAATGATAAAAACGATTGAAGGTTTATTTCCGAAGAGATGAAAAAATGAAAAAGACACTCATTAAAGAAAATGGGAAAAGAGTAGTCAATAAAAGGTATTGGAATAGTGAAATAAAAGCTTTAAAGAAAATAGAATCTGAGCAGAATGATGGATTAGCATTTTGTTATTTAACAAACCTAGTGATCCCTGAATATTTAAAGGAACTTGGTTTCCTATATGACAGTGAAACTAAAGAATATAGCTTAAAAGAGATCAAAGCAAAGATAGGGGATGTAGGTATATATGCGTACCTTAAATTCTATACAGAGAATGTAAGCAAGAAAATAAATATAAAAGATACCTTGACTACCCCATCTACAATTAATACTGAAATTTGTTTTAAGGAACTTATCAAGGAAAATAAGATTTTAGGGGATTTAAGCACATTAGCCTCTGAGATTCTCATTTCTATAAGAGATGTTTGGAATCTATCTAACCAAAACCTATGTTTTTTTACCTTAGAAAGGAAGCACTATGTTAACAAAAATAGAAAATGGGAAGAGAGTAGTCATTAGTGATAATCTCTCTGATGGGAATATAGATAAAATACTCAAAGTTTTCAAAGAATGTAAAATGGAAGAATCTAAGTTAATCAATTTGGATAAGTATATGTTTTCATTATTGGCTAAATCAGGAAGAGATACAATTAGTGTTCTGATAGATAAGAGGGAACATAAATACCCTGACTTTATGCTAGCTATAAATAAAAACCACATAAAAAAGTGGGAGTATCAACATGAATTTCCATCTGAACCCTTATGGGTAAGGACACACAAACCTTCTACAGGACCTCAATTAGGTTTAGGTTTAGAAGAAGTGTTAAATGAAATAATAGGGGAAGTAAGAACTGAATGGACTACAAACTGAAAGGATACACAGAAATAAGATGTATACAAAAATAGAAAATGGGATAAGAGTTGTGGATATAGAGGCTGTAGATAAATTTACTCATAATGCCGATAAGGAAACAGACTTGCTATTTTCAAATAAAATAAAGCTATTTAATATTTTTATGGATAATGTTTTTACTGAGATGGGTTTTCAGCTAGGAGATTCAGAGGAACTAGATGAATTTATTTGGGTAAAGGACATTCTAAGGCTAAAAATGACAAGGTATTATTTTAGTATTGAGTGTAAAACATCACAAGCTGATGTGGTATTTGACGGATTGGATTGGAAAGAAAATTTTTGCATAGGAAAACCTGTGGGTTTTAAGATTGGGCAGGGAGATTATTTTTTGAATCTGAAGGAGTTTATTAAAACTCTTATGCTTCAAATAAGACTTTTATGGGATGAAACTAACAACAAAGAAAGGAAACAAAAATGTTAGACAACCACTTAAAGATGAGAAAGTTTTTAAGAAACTATTTTTCAGGATACCAATATTCACTAAAGCAAGTAAATGACATAAGAGAATTTTACTTGGTACAAGAGAAAAAAGGTATCTACACACATATTGGCTATACAATAGATACTAATGAGGATGTTGAGTTAAGATTATTTTATCTCAATAAAAAGAATCGTGAGGTTCATGATTATGTGTTTTATTGCTTCTCTTCATCAGCAATAGAAAAGCTTCTTAATTCAGAGACAGTAGAAATGTTAGTTTGTAATCCCTTAGATGGTGGATTGACTCATAGCTTGAGTTTATCTGATTTGTCTATGGATATGGATTTGTTCTTAAAGAGAAAAACTAATAGTGTAAAAGCAATATACAGATAGAGAGAGGAATAGCTAGATTTCTAAGGTATAGTAATAAAAAAGGAGAAAGAAAATGGATTACATCATATCTATTGGTTTACTAAATAACAATATCAGTATTCTGAATAATGATATATCTGTATATACAGATATAAAGGTATATGAGGATTTTACACAAAGTGTATATCTGACATTTATAAATAAGACAAATGAGAGTATAACTGGATTAGAATTAGAGGGTTGTGAATTGGATTCAAGTATTTCTGAGGAAACTAGTGATGGAGAATATATAACTAGAGTAGAGATAAAATTACTGAGTGATGAAACAAGAATAAGATATAAAGAGTATGAGTGGATAACAGTATATTATGAGGATGAGTTATATGTAACTCTACCAAATAATAAGAGTATTAGCTATAGCGAATCAGATGGTTTTTTAGGGTAGAGAGAAAAAATTCAAAAAAGCATTTTTTCTTAAAGCTTAAAGAATATCTAGTTTGTGTAGAAAGCATAGATATATTTACATTACTGATTTTAGGCTCAATATGTAATATAAGATTACCAATACCGATAACAGTTTCAGTTCCGAAGGACATGGCAATATAGCAATTCTCCTTTTCAAATAAGGATTGGTTAGAACTAGCTTTGAAACCCATCTCATTTTCTAGGATAGCTATTAAAATACTGTTTAGCTGTTTAAGTGTTCTTGGTTTAGGACCAATATACTTTATTGTGTCATTTTGTATTTGAGTGTACATATAATATCTCCTAAAACATTTTATAGGAAAAAGCTTATGGAACAAGTATCTAAAATAGATAATGGCAAAAGAGTAGTGAACAAAGACTACTTAGATAAATATACTGGAGATTTTGACTCTCTCATTTCCCTATTCTTACAAGAAATGGGATTCTATCTAATAGATGACTTTAATTGTATATGGAAGAAGGATAGATTTTTCAAGGTTGAGATAGGAGCTAACTTTATAGAATGTACTTACCTATCTAAAACAAAAGACCATATCTTTGAAAGTGATTGGAAAGAAGTTTTAGGTAAAGGAGGAAAAGCTAAATATAGGTATCTTACTGGGGAAATAGACTTATATGATTTATTAAGTGTTATAATATGTGATTTAAGAGAATTATGGGAAGAGAAGAGAATTAATTAGTATATACCCTAGTATATATAAACTCTACATACTCCATATAATCCTTCTGATCAGGTAAAACCTCCCCTCCAAATACCTTCCTCTGTATTAACTCATATGCCTTATCTCTACTCATCATAGCCCCCATTAAACCTACTAACATACTTTGTGAATTATATACCCCCTTACTGTCTTTTATATGCTGCTCCATTACATCCTTATGTACCTCTAAATTAGCTACTATACTTGTCATTCTCTTTATAGCATAATCACATAGCCCTGTACTGTCTATAAACACTACTCTCTCTACAGAGGAGTGGCTCATATCTCTCTCATACCATAAAGGGACATTCTCTAATACTGGCATTACATATCCTCTTAATAATCTTGCTATCCCACATATATTTTCACTACCTATGGGATTCTTTTTATGAGGCATAGCACTACTGCCCTTCTGCCCCTTGCTAAACCCCTCTGAGAGCTCATTTACAGACGATTGCTGTAAGTTCCTTATCTCTACCCCTAACCTCTCTAAACTACTCCCTAAAAGCCCTAAAATCATAAAGAACTCTGCATGACGATCTCTAGGTATTATCTGTGTAGATATAGGCTCTATATCTAACCCTAACTCACCTAATACATACTCCTCTACATACGGAGATATATTTGTATAGTTTCCCATAGGTCCTGATATCTTACCATATGAGATATTCTCTATAGCTCTTATAAGCCTCTCTCTATTTCTGACCCACTCACTATAAAAGGTAGTTAAGACTAAACCAAAGGTTATAGGTTCACCATACATACCATGACTACGACCTAACATCTTCGTGTATTTATGTTCCATAGCTTTCTCTTTAAGTGCATAT
>Ga0194116_10005583_pt1 | contig 13787 bp, 5 predicted proteins | sample TA2MahsurfametaG_4_FD_148617 | JGI IMG/M metagenome (GOLD analysis project Ga0194116, IMG submission 148617) | Freshwater microbial communities from Lake Tanganyika, Tanzania - TA2015008 Mahale S9 surface | ecosystem: Environmental > Aquatic > Freshwater > Lake | place: Tanzania: Lake Tanganyika... | reverse complement strand
CCCTATATAAAAAATAACTAATAAGTAAATATAAATTTTAAATCAATTTAATTTTTTAAGGAAAATATTATCGCTTCATAGAATTTTTTAATATATTTTCTATAAAACAAATTATAAAAATAGTTCAATCAAAATATAAAGTAAGCATTTAATGAAATAAATAATAATTGAAAATAAATATATTTTAAATAAATAATTTTTAATTTAGAATATAAATAAAATTAATTTAAAGATATAAAGAAAATAATGAGTTCTCGTACCCCCCAAGAAAAAAGACCTCCCACTGACTTCTCCAAATTAGATACTGTTACTCTTTCCTTCAAGAGACCTGCTAAATGGTACATGTATGTTGTTAAATCAACTTTAAAAGAAAAACCTTCTGTTGAAATCAGAGCTAGACCTTCTGGAGCTGCTCAAGTTGTCAGAGTTGCTGAAGCTCTTAAAAGACTTGGATACATTACCTATGAAAAATACTATACAACTTCAGTTGTTCAAGAAGACAACTTATTAAGATACATTGTTGTCAAAGTAAAGAAAACTGACAACTTTGATAAATTATTCAAAGAAAGAGAAGAAGAAAGAACCAAAAGATTAGAAGCTGAAGGAAAAAAACAAGCTTAAATCATAAAGAGGCAATTTAAATCAGATTTCCATTCCTGGAAATTTTTGAAAAAAGATATTTAATTTAAAACAAAATTAAATACCTGAAATTAATTTTAGTTATTTTTATTCTTGTCATTTAGAATAACTTTAACAACTCAATTTAACTATTATGAAAAGACTTTGAAAATCATAAAATATCTTTTTTATAATAATAATTTATTTAATTTATGTTTTGTTAAAGCTGTAAATACAAATTTATAAAACTATTTTTTCATTTTTATGTTAAAATATTTAATTTATTCGTTTCGAGACTTATATATATCTAAATATCCAAACCTAATTACAGAACTTTTGATATTCAATTTTTTTTATTTGAAAGATGATTCACAACCATTATTTTAATAATTACAAATTGGATAAATTTTTATGAATAAATACTCTATTAATTAAATTCTAAATTTTTATATATACGTTTTAAATAACAATAAATATGAATTCTTTTAAGATAATAATGTATTTATTCTATATTAAGCATTATCCAAAAGCATTAAAGTAATAATAATATTAAATCTAAGATATTTAAACATATAAATAAAATTCTGAAAGATTTTAAATTTATACACAACTTTCAAATTTCCATATAATCAATATCAAACACATTTAGATTTAGATTCTTTTAAATTCAGAATTTGTATTTACATAACTCGGAGCATCAGCTATTGAACAAGGTATTTTGTAATGACCTGGTCCTGGAGTTTCGCTTTTAATAGGTTTTATTTTTTCTTCTTTTGAAAATTTAAATGAAGAAACCGATTTTATCATGTCAGGACAATATGTGCCAGGAGCAGGAGCAATGTTAGTTGAAGTGTTTAAAAAGTCACTTCTTGTCGAGGTCCCAAATCTATGATATTTTTTCGAAAATTAAAAAAATTCGAGATTTAAAATTATATTAATTTTCTAAATTACTTCCAAATAGGACTTGTATCTCTTATATGTAATCTGTCATTTTGATAATGACCAGGTCCAGGAATTTTATTATCATAATTCACTTCTGATTTTGCTCCAATAGAAAACTATAAATATTAAACAAAAAGATAGGTAAATTGAAATTTCTAATAATTTTTCACTTGATTAATTCTTATTATAAATATGAAAAAAATTCGAATAAAATTTCAATATACTTTTGGCCCATCACCTAAACTTCTATCTAAGTCATATTCTCCTGGGGCAGGGAGAGCTCCATGAATTTTATCTAATTTTGTATATAAACTGGAACTTAGAGTTTTGTTTCCCAAAGTCCATTTAGGAATATTTTTAAAATTAGAAACAATTCGATTGTCTGGTGAATATTGTCCTGGTCCGGGCATTATTTCTTTAAGTTCTTTGTGAGTGACTGATTTTGAAGGATTCATTAATTTTACTGAAGCTTTAGTATTTAATTTTGTATAATCATCCTTAGGATTGTAAGCTCCAGGTCCTGGCAAATCTTTTGAAGAATCTAAATAGCTTGGTTTCCCTCTCAAGGAAACTATTTTTCCTTCATATCCAAAAGCAGGTTTAGTGTCATAATTTCCCGGACCAGGAGTTATTGATCTTACAGGTTTTAATTTTTCGTCAATACTGAATTTAATTACTCTTGTTGTGTTTTTGGCGGGATAATTATCTTGATAATATGTTGCAGGACCTGGACTTACTGTTTCATTAACAAAATTATCTTTTCTCGGAGTTTTGGTTATTCTTAAAATATTAATTAAACAATATTTTAACATTTTTAAAAACAATTCTATCTATACTTCCTTTTAAAAAACTTTATTAAAAAAATTTTAATAGAATTTTGATTTTTTATAAATCAGTTATACAATTAAATAATCTTACGAATAAGCAGGAGTTGAACTTGATTTTATAACTTTTTCATAAGTTCCAGGACCAGGGACTTTATTGTCAAAATTCTCTTTATTCTTCCCTTTGATAGAGTAGGCAACATTTACACAATTGATTTTATAATTAGGATTGTAAGCTAAAGAATCAGCATTGAATTTAGAACTTGAAGGAATTTTATTGTCATGAGCAAATTCATTATTTTTCGGTTCTCTTATTTTGAAAACTGGACCTTCTCCGATAGTAGTGGGGATTTTATAATTTCCTGGACCTGGAAGATCTGTGTTTTTTACCTTGTTTTCTCTTTTTGCTGAGCCAATTCTAACGATTAATTTAATCATTTGATTATTTGCGAAATTATTAAATAAATATAATATTTTTACTTCCAATTAGGAGTTGTACTTCGATAATTAGTATTTTGGTAATCCAAGGGGCTTGGAGAAGTTGATTTTTTTAAAGTAAATGAGTCTAATTAATAATCATTAAAAATTTTATTTTTTAATAAATATACCTTTCGGTTTTTTACCAAAGCTCCATAGCTTAGAAGAGGTAAATTTCATTTTTTATTAATTATTTTATTTTTTACAAATTAAAAAATAAAATTTTATAACAGCTAGTTTAATAAAAATGATGTTTATATTTATAAAAATCATTTTATTAAATGATTCAAAATTCTTTTGTTTACTATTTTTCATTATTTTTTAATTATTAGGTAAATATGAAGCTTCATTTAATTTTTTATTAAATTTTATTGCTGGTTACTTTATGAATAAAAATTATTCAAAGGCAATATTAATTTAAAAAATATTAAGTTTAAGATAAAAAGTTTTCTCTTTATGTTATATTATTTTTGGTGTTCTTATTAAAATAAATAATTAAATAAATAAACTAACTATTATTCTTAATAAAATAATAAAAAGCTCATAATTTTAAAATTAAAAATTATTATCATATTTTAAAAATTAAATCCTCTAAGCATTTATTGAGATTCAGAACTTTCGTCAAGATTTTCATTTAGAGCTACTTGTTTTTTCTCTTCACCATACATTGTACAACCTACTGCAACATAATTAGCATTAGCATTTGCATTACTTTCTAAATCATTAATAGTCTTATAAGAAACATTCGAAGCATTTAATGTAGCATTATTAGTTGCATAGGCATTATTGAAAACATTTGCTCCATAACTTTTATCATAGGTAGTTTTAAAGGTATATTGAGGATTATTCAAATAACTTTGATCATAACTAATAGCAGTTGTATTTCTATATCCTCCTTCAGAAGCATTTCCACCAGCATTTAAGTTAGCATTATTGTTAGAAATTAAGTTTTGATCATAATTTAAAGCAGTTGTATTTCCATATCCTCCTGTAGAAGCATTTCCACCAGCATTTAAGTTAGCATTATTGTTAGAAATTAAGTTTTGATCATAATTAATAGCAGTTGTATTTCTATATCCTGCTAAGGAATTATTTCCACCAGTATTCAAATTAGCACTATTACTAGAAATTAAGTTGTTATTGGAGTTATAATAATTATTAACACTAGAGTTAGCATTGTTATTAGAATTATTTTGATAAACTGCATTATCAAAATAACGAGTGGTATTATTAGTTATAACATTTGTAGTTTTAGTAGTATCAATTGAAGTATTATAATCATTTGATAAAGAAATATTAACATTAGAGAAAACAGCTGATTTTGTGAGTTTTGCAGTTTCCATTCTTCCTAATTTGACTCTCAAAGTATCAATTTCATTTTGGGATTTTCTAACAGCATCATTGTTTTGGTTATATTCAATAGACTTCTTGCTCAAAGTTTGTCTTGTTAAAATTTCCAATTGTTGTCTGATAGCAGCATCCAAACCTCCAACTTGTTGATTGTGAGTTTCGATTTTAGATTGTAATTCAAAGATAAATATTCTTAATCCTTCATTTATAGAGATTTGGGTTTTAATATCAACTAATAATCCATCATAAGCTTCAGATAATTTATTCCATTCATCTCTACAAGTGGTAAGAGCAAGCTTTAATCTAGTTATTTCTGCATCTCTTTCATTTATGATAAGAAGTTTGACTTTTAGATCGTTGTTTTCTTTAACAAATGCATCTAATTTTTCTTCTAACTTTCTAATTTGTTCAAGATAACTTTCGATAGCACCTTCAGAGCTGCAAACAACATCATCTAATTCTCTAAGTCTTTTTTCCAAATTTGCAATGATTGTTAATTTAAGATTGAATTCATTTTGCAATTTTACATATAAAGCTGATAGATCATCACATTTCTTTTGAAGTTCGTTAATTCTTCCTTCGTTAGTAATTTTAATATTTGTTAGAACATTGATTTCTCCTCTTAGCTTATCAATATCGGATTTTAATATTACAATTTGATTTCTAGCTTCATCTCTTTCTTTTATTAAAATTTGGATAGAATTATTAGCCTTGACCAAATCATCTTCTAATGTTCTGATTCTAAAGACATGCTTTTCAATAGTTTTTTCTAATCCTTGTTTGTCATTTGTTAATTGATTGATTTGAATGTAATAATTATTAGCAGTAATTTTGATGTTATTGTATTCGTTGAACAAACTATCATATTTATCATTTAAAGCTTTGACATCATTTTCATATCTCTGATTTATTAATCTAATTTGTCCTTGTAAGGAATCAATATCTGTAGTATATTTTCTAACTTCCATATTATATTTACTTTCTAAGTCAGAATATTTTGCAGTCCATTGATTTAGATTGAGAATATATTCTCCAATTTTTTTATCATATTCGATTTTCATGGCTTCTAAAGTACCTCTTAATTTATTTTCAAATTCAATTTTCAATTGTGTAATTTCAGTTCTGAAAATCTCTATTTGATTTAAATATTCGCTATTTAATCCATTAAGCCTTTGATTCTCATTTGTAAGGGTAGAGATAGTCTGTTTTTGATAAGCATTTTCGCTTTCATATTTTTGTAATTTCATTCTCAATTCAGCAATAATTGTTTCTTGCTCTGACATATAAGCTAAACTTGCCCTTAGAGTATCTATTTCTTTTCTGTATCTCAAGTTTTCATCTTCTAAAATTCTAATTCTGTCATCTCTTTTTTTAAGCTCTCCTTCATAGAAGAGTTTTAGTTGCAAAAGTTGTTCTTCAGATACATAGTCTATTTGCAAATTTTGTCTGAACAATTCGTCTATAGAAAGATTCTCTAATCCATGGACATATTCATAAAAACTTCCTGCCAAGTATCTTAACCAAGCAGTGATTTTGTAGATCATAACTTTTCTAATTTGAACCATTTTAACCATGTGGCTTTTCAAAGATTCTACCATCCCTTGATGATTATTATCGTTTGAAATTCCAGTAAAATTAACTAAGAAAAGTGCAAGTTTAATGTATTTGTTTTTTAATGGCTCATTTTTTCCAATTCCAAAAACATTAGGATCTCCGGTTGATGTGAATTCAATAGAATTAATGAAATTTTTAAGTTTAGCGATTTCTTCAGCTTTTGCAGAGTTTCCACTGATCTTTCCACTTATCTGGGTGTCGAAGTCTTCGGAAAGGAAAATGAGTTCATCGGCTAACGGTAAAATTGTGTCTTTTAAAATTTTAATTAACTCTCCAGAATTTCCTGTTTGTAAATCTAATTTGTTTTGTTTAATTTGTAATATTTTTTCTTTGTTATCAATAATTACGGTATCAAAGAGTTCTGCTTTGACCGGATTTGGGTTTCTATAGTTGATATGAGAAAGGCAATTTTTGCAAATGAGGTCGTAAATTCTAAAGCCTTGAGGAGGTGTGCTCATTATTATGTAATCTTTGATTTCTCCGTGTTCTTGGCAATAATTCGCATCCATTTTATCGAAGTTGAATTCAGTATTGGGCATGATTGATCCTCTTTTAGATAGTCTTGATTGATATTGACTAAAAACTTGTCCAGTGTATTTTCCTTTAGCTTTAAAGTCATAATCGACAAAAGTTTGGGATTGCATTTGGGTTTGCATTTGGCCTTGGCTTTGAATTTGACTTTGAATTTGGCTTTGAGTCTGGACATATGATAAGGTTTCTCTTGGTTGGGTACTAGCTTCATAATACACATTAGCATTATTAGATGATCCATCAAGTTTGCTTACTCTTATTTCTTGATACATTTTTTTTTATAAATGATAAATAAATTTAGGTTTAAATATTTTTTGAAATAAAACTAAATAATTAATTCTTTCTTTGTTATTAATTAAATTAAATTCATTTTTATAAATTCTTAAAAAATGCTCTTTATTTTTTAGTAATTTTCCTTATTAATTTTCATGATTTTTATTGAATAAAATAAATTGATAATCAACAAATTTTGTAAGAATATATTTTGTAAATACCTAATTAAATCAAAATGAAAATAATAATTAAAATTTTATTATTTTAAGAATTCTGAATAAACAAACAAAAAGGATAATTATCATTTAAAATATTAAAAATCACTAATATATTAATACGAATAGCTTGATAGATTAAAAATTTTAAAAATGAAAAAGATTATCATTTTTTAATCTGAATGAAGTTTCTTTTATAGCTATACATCATTTGAATCATAAAAATTTATTCTGTATATATTTTAACCTGCTTGATTTGTAGTTAAAATGAAACCCAAAAATATTATAATTTTAAGACTTCTATTTTGCATTTTTTATAAACATATAAAATAAGAAAAATCAGAATTTTCTAAAAATAATATCAAATCTTTTAGAAAAATATTAAAGTGTGATATATATCTTATTTGTAGCTTATTTAATAGAAATATGATTGCTATTGTTATTTCGAAAATTTTAATTTCAATTTTATTAAATTTATTAATTTTACTGATAAAATATAAAAAAGAAAGTTCCTAAAAAAAAATAATTATGTAAAATAAAGGAAATTTTCAATTACTTAGAAAAATTGCTATATTTCCCTTGTTTGCATTCGTTATTAAAAATGATTAAAAATGCAATTGAAAAAGATCTCTATGTTTACTAAATTGAGAATAACATGAAATTAAAAAGGAAATTTAGATTTTATAATAAAATTTGTTAATTTTAAAGTATTTACAAAATAATAAATTTTTCAATAAAAAAAATAGCAATGTAAAATAATATGAAAATTGCCAAAATATAAAATGTTTAAAGATTACATTTAATTTTTTATTCATTAAAACATTTTCATCAAATTCCTTAATATTTATGATATTTTTAATAATACTTTCTTTACCTAAGTTGTATATTTTGTTAAAATGAAGAGAATTTATTTATAAAATTTGCAAACATTTTTAATATATAATTCGTTAAAGCAACCTAAAATATGAATGGAGAATGACTAAATAGATTTTCTTTTTAGTACTTAATTTATTAAAAGTCCACTGAAATGATAGAGAAAAATGTTAAAAAAGGAATATTTATAATTTTATAAAATATAAATAAAAATTCAAATATAAATAAATATGAATGAGGATGGATATAATATCGTAAACCAACATAGAGAAAATTCTCAACCACAAGATCAAGAAAAAAATACTTTAAAGCCATTTACTTATAGTAATTAAATTTTAAATTCATCATTTTTAAAATTATTAAATTCTAGATTAAAAAATCACTAAAAATTTAAATTTTTTAGTCCATAATGCTATTACACCTGACAAAAATTTGAAGAGATTGACTAGTAATGTTGATGATTATGTTGAAATAAATACTTGTTTAAAAATTTTCCTTTACATTATAGAAGTTTTATTTTATCCTATATTTGGATTTCTATTGAGTATATTAATTGGCTTAACAACTGGATTTGTATTTTTATTATATGGTATAGCGACTTCAATTTTAATTCCTTTTGTTCCATTTTTCTTTATATGCTGTCTTTGTGGAGAAAATGGAATGATTATTTCCAAGATATTTTTTTACATAGCCCTCTCTTCTCTTGTGTGCATATTTATATCTATTTTCTTTTTTCTTGGTGGAATTTTGATTTCTTTATGTGAATTTTTTAAAAATTATTACTTTTTTATTATTGGAAAAATAAACCCGAATAATAAATTCAAAAAAAATTATAACCTGCTTTTGAGCTTTACTTTTACATATGTTTCGAAAATTATTGAGAATTTAAATGGTTTTAAAGAAAGCATAATAAAAAAGAGTACTCCTCAAAAATTTTAGAAAAAGATTATTATTTTTTTAATTTATAAAAGGTAAATTATTTAGCAGAGTTTCGAGTCAGAATGTTATTTTGAATATAATTATTATTTAATTATTTTTATCATATTTATAATACATTTCAACTAAAGTACGAAAGTTTATTATAATAAATATAATTATAAGAAAATTATAAATAGACAATTAACAATATTGAAAAAATTAAATAAAAATTTTTTTTTTCTTTTAAATAATCTTCTCTTTCATGATTTAAAATTAAAAATTTCAAAAATTTTTTATAATTAAATACTTGATTAATAACCTTCAATTACTATTTAAATATTCATATTTAAACGCTATCTTTTAAAGTTTATTAGGTTTGTAAGTAAATAATAAAATTTTATACTTTTCCAAAATTATTTTTAACAACTATTTTCATAATTAATTGTAAGATAATGAATATTTATAAATACTTTGAAAAAAAATATAAATTTTAAAGTATTAAATAATAGCAGTTCTTTTATAAAATAAATAAATTATGATATTAAATATTTTATCTTATTTTAAACTCTTATAATTCTTTTCAAGATAACTCTTATAACTTTACCAATTTTGATTTTAAAAATTCCAAAATCTTTAATTTAAAAGATTAACCAGTTTTAGTAACAGAGCCGAAAGGAGTTGAGAGGAGAGTAACTTTTCCAGTTGAAGAGGAGTTTCCTTGATTTGAAGATATGCCACTTTGATTTAAAGATACAGTTTGTCCACCAGCATTTCCAGAAACTGTAACTCCTCCAACAGAGGATTGAGTACCTTGACCCATATAACCAGGCATATTTTCAGTGTAAGTATTATCAGCATTTCCAGAAACTGTGACTTTTCCAACAGAGGATAAAGTACCTTGACCCATATAGCCAGGCATATTAACAACATTAGAATTATCAGTATTTCCAGAAACTGTGACTTTTCCAACAGAGGATAAAGTACCTTGACCCATATAGCCAGGCATATTTCCAGCATTAGTAATATCAATAGTTTTAGTAGTGTTAAGATTGAGATTAATAGGCAATTTAGTTTGACCATCTTGTTTAAAAGAATTTCTTGAGATTAATGAAGAGAATCCCTTAGTAAGACTAGGATTGAAACCATTATTGTTGATGTATCTGTTAATATCAACATTTACATTAGTTACAGTTCCACTAGTAACTCCAATAGATTTATTTAATTCTTTAATAACAGTAGTTGTTGTATTTACAGGTTTTTCAAATGTGAAATTGAAACTATTGAAAATGGCAGATTTGTAAAGCTTTTGGGATTCAATTTGTCCGATTTTTTGTCTTAAAGTTTCAATATTTAAGGAAGCTTGTGAAACATCTCCTGAGTAGTTTCTTTCTACATCAATGAATTTCTTTGAAAGGGTTGATCTAGTAAGAATTTCAATTTGTTGTTTGATTTGAGAATCAAGTCCTCCAATGCTATTGTTATGCATTTCGATTTTTCCTATTAATTCGAAGCAGATGTTTCTTAAAAGTTCGTTGGTTGAAATTTGGTTTTTGATTTCAATTAATAAGGATTCATAAGATTCTGATAATCTGAACCAGTCTTCTTTGCAAGAGGTCATGGTAATTTTGATAGTGCTAATTTCAGTCTCTCTTTCTTTGATAATGACAAGGAGTTCTCTTTCTCTTTCTCTGAGTTCGAAAATTAATCTTTCTAATTGAGCTACTTTGTTTCTGTGGTCTTCATTAATTTGAACTATCATGCTTTCGTATTTATTAATGTTAGTTATGTGAATATCGGTTTGGCTTCTGAAGCTAAGATTAATAGCTTCAAATTCTTTGACTTTTTTGTCCAAGTCTCCAATAATAATGATTTTTTGATTTAATTCAAATTGGATTTTTTGATTGATTTCAGTAATTCTTTTGATTTCAGATTCTAATTGTCCAATTCTGATATCATAGGAATTTCTAATATTGACAATATTAGTGATTTCAACTGATTTCTTATCTAAATCTCCTTGTAGGATTAAAATTCTATTATTGTAATCATCTCTTTCTTTGATAATTAAGTTGTATTGGTTTGTGATGTTAGTAATATTGAGTTGATATTTATTGATTTCCACTTTTAAACCTTCGATTGTTTTAATGTAGTTATCTCTTTCCTGAGTTAGAGTGAGAGTATCTCTTCTAAGGTTTTGAATAGTAACATTAATGTTAGTAATTTCAAGGTTAAGGTTGTTAATGGTTTCTTTGTAATTGTTAATTTCATTGTTGTTTTGTTGGATTAAAATTTGAATTCTACTATTAAATCCATCTCTATCAGAGAACCATTGTTTGGATTCATTTTGATATTTGTTGTCTAAGGAAATGAATTTGGATCTCCATTCATTAATTTCGAGACCAAGGTTTTTAAAGTTAACATTGTAATTGTTGATTTCAAGGTTAAGCTTGTTAATTGTTTCTTTGTAATTGTTGATTTCAGCAGTGTTTTGTTGGATTAAAATTTGAATTCTACCATTAAATCCATCTCTATCAGAAATCCATTGTTTGGATTCATTTTGATATTTAGTTTCAAGGGAAATAAATTTAGATCTCCATTCATTAATTTCGAGACCAAGGTTTTTAAAGTTAACATTGTAATTGTTGATTTCAAGGTTAAGCTTGTTAATTGTTTCTTTGTAATTGTTGATTTCAGCAGTGTTTTGTTGGATTAAAATTTGAATTCTACCATTAAATCCATCTCTATCAGAAATCCATTGTTTGGATTCATTTTGATATTTAGTTTCAAGGGAAATAAATTTAGATCTCCATTCGTTAATTTCGAGACCAAGGTTTTTAAAGTTAACATTGTAATTGTTGATTTCAAGGTTAAGCTTGTTAATTGTTTCTTTGTAATTGTTGATTTCAGCAGTGTTTTGTTGGATTAAAATTTGAATTCTACCATTAAATCCATCTCTATCAGAAATCCATTGTTTGGATTCATTTTGATATTTAGTTTCAAGGGAAATAAATTTAGATCTCCATTCGTTAATTTCTAAAGTAAACTTTGAAATTTGTGATTCATATTGTGTTCTCAAATCATTAATAGAAATTTTAAGATGATTTTCGAAGTTAACTCTCTGATTTTCTAAATCAGCTTTTAATGTTTTAATTTGATTTGAATATTCAAGGTTCATGACTACATATTTTTTGTTTTCTTCAGTGAGTCTTTCGATGCTTTGACCTCTTTTGAACCAGTCATCTTCAATCTCCATTAATTTTCTTCTTAACTCCTCAATTATTGCTTCTTGGTCACTTGAATGGCATAGATCTCCTCTAAGAGATTCTAATTCTGCTAACAATCTTTGATTTTCTTCTTCTAATAATCTGATTCTCAAATCTCTTTTGCTAATTTCAGCTTGATAGAATAATTCGAGCTTTCTGATTTCTTCTTCGCTAAGGAAATCAATTTTTACTGATTTTCTGAAAAACTCATCAATTGAAACTTCTTCTGATTGGAAAATGAAATTATAGAAACCTCCGCAAACGAATCTAAGCCATTTGGTTAATTGCAAAACAATGCATTTTCTAAGTTCAACAATTCTAGTAATGTGTTGCTTTAATTTGGTGCTGATTCCAGAATAATTGACATTATTTGTCTTAACTCCTTCAAAATCTAAAAGGAAAATAGCGAGTTTAACGTATTTGCTTTTGAGTTCATAATTGTCACCGATCTTATAAACGTTTGGTTCTAAACCATTAATCAAAGGAATTTCATCAATAAATCTTTTCAATTTGAGTAATTCTTCGTTGTCTGCATATGATCCACTAAACTTCACAATAATTTCATTGTAGACTTCATCGCAGATGTCCATTAATTCATCAGCTAAAGGAACAATTTCATCGTAAAGAATTGAGGTGGATCTTTGGCAATCGCTTTGATTGGTAATTGAAATTTTTCCTTGTCTGATATTTAGGATTTTTTCACCGTTGTCTCTAATTACATCAGTCATTAATCTGCATCCATCACGGTTAGTTATACCCATCTTCTTTCTTTCTCTGGTATATTGACTTTCGCATTCGTTACAGATGGCTTGTAATCTTTGGAATTTTCCGAAAGGTTCAAGGACAATGTAATCATTGAAGTTTTCGTGTTCTCTACATTTGCTGTTGGAAAAGTCATCAAATTTGAAACTTATATTACCAGAAGCACTATTTGCACCTGCAGAAACTAAAAGTGCACTAGTGTATTTTCCCTTACTTCTAAAGGTATATTCATTTGAAACAACATTGCTTGAAGTTGTCATATCGTAAGCTACATTTCTTTGCATGCTACTTTGTCTTCGTAAGCCAGAAGAGGAGGCACTGTTATTTAAGACTTCAATGCTTTGATACAAATTTGGATTTACTTCTAATCCTACAGTGGGTCTTCCATTATTGAAACCAAAAGTTAATGATTGAGATTCTGTCATTTTTATTATGTTATATTTTTATTTTTCAATTATTTATAGCAAAAAAGTTATTTTTATCAATTAATTTTTATTATTTATTTTTATATAATATTTGTATTTTTCAATTGTCTAAATAATGAAACTAATGTAAATATTTGTTTAAAGTCTAAAGCTAAAAATGGTTCAAATTAATAAAATGTAATTTATACTGGAAGTGTATGAAAATATTTAAAATTTCAAAATTGGTATTTAATATACATTGATAATTACATTTACAAAAAATTCCTAAAGAAAAAATCCAAAATTAATTATAAAATTTAAAGCTTTTGAAAATAAAGTAATACATAAGAGAAAAAGCTATTCATTTATTATTCTGTAAATTTACATTTAATATTTATTGAATTTTTTCTTTAACAAAAAGTTGACCGGCGCAATAATATCTTTGATTAATAATAAAATAAATCATATAATATTTAAATAAATTTTAATTTTTTGTAAATATAACATCATTTATATTTAATATTTATTGTTTATTGTTTTGTCATAAATTTATTTTTATTATTATAATTTTATTTAATTTAAGCAATCATTGTTACTTTTTCCAATATTATTATATTTATTAAAATTAATAAGTTTTATTTAGAGATCAAATTCATTATATATTTCTTGGCTTTTTAAAAAATTATATTGAAATAAATTAGTTTCTTTAAAAATATGTTTCGTCTT
>Ga0194116_10005582_pt1 | contig 13792 bp, 13 predicted proteins | sample TA2MahsurfametaG_4_FD_148617 | JGI IMG/M metagenome (GOLD analysis project Ga0194116, IMG submission 148617) | Freshwater microbial communities from Lake Tanganyika, Tanzania - TA2015008 Mahale S9 surface | ecosystem: Environmental > Aquatic > Freshwater > Lake | place: Tanzania: Lake... | reverse complement strand
AATTTAATATTAAGAAGTTTATTTCTTATTAAGTTCTATTTTTACAAATTTGATTTAATTTTTATAAGCTGGCCTGGTTTTTCTGATATTTTTTTTATTAAAATTTTAGGTCTTATAAAAAAAAAAATAATATATGATTGCTTTACTTTAAATTATTAAGATTATTCCGATAAATTTTCTTCAAATTTAAATTTACTTAAAAAAAAAATTTACTATAATTTAGAACAAACTCGTTTAAGTTTAGCATATCTAATAATTACTGATACTAATCAACATAAGATAATTTTAGAAAAAATTTCAATTAAAAAACGTTAGGGTTATTTATATAAATGAAAAAAAACATTTATAAAAAAAAAATTATATAAAAAAAATAAAATAAATTTAATTTTGCTAGTGCCTTTAGAAATTTACATGGAATTGATAATATTATTAAATCTTTTAAAATTATAAATTTATATAATAAAAAAATTTATTTAACATTAATCGGTAGTGATTATGACAATAAGTATAAAAATATTGTAAATAAAAACAATGTTAAGAATATTTATTTTTTTCAAAGACTAAAATACCAAGAGATGATCTCTAAAATTCAAGAAGCTGATATTTGTTTAGGAATATTTGGCGAGAGCGAAAAAAGTCAAAATGTAATTACTCATTTTTTGTCTATATCAAGTAGACTTAATAAAATTATAGTAACTAAAAATACAGATGTCGCTAGAGAAGTTTTTAAAAATAATGGGAACTGTTATCTAATCAATAACCCAATAGTTAATAATCTTACAAAAAAAATATTAATTATAGTGAAAAATTTAGAATTAATTAAAAAGAAAAACAGTACTAAATTGACATTTGATAATTACTTTAATTCAAATAAACAAAATGAAAAATTTAAGGATATTATATTGAATATATAAAATTATCTATTATTGTAATAAAGTTTTAATATATATTTGGCAATTTTTTTTTATAAAAAATCGACTTATTTTTTTTTTGGCTAAATTATTTTTCTTCTTTGATAAATTATAATTTTCAATAGAATAAATCATTTTTTTTGCCAAATCATTTATACTGTCATTCTTCACTAAATAACCACCCACCCCGTTAAGTAGTATCTCTTTTGGACCACTATTACAGTCTGTTGAAATGCATGGAGTATTAAAGTTAATTGAATCAATAAGAACATTTCCTAACCCCTCATACAACGAACTTAAAACAAAAATTTTTGATTTTTTAAGATAGCGAGTGGTATCGTTTACCCATCCCTTAAGAAAAACTTTATTTTTAAGTTCTAATTTTATAACTAAGTCTTGAAGTTTTTTTTTTAAATTTCCATGTCCCAAAATAATTAATTTATAATATGGATATTTCTTAATAAAAATATTAAATGCCATAATCAAAATTTCTTGATTTTTTTGTTTTCTTAACCGTCCTATATTTAATATTATATTATCTTTTTTAAATATTTTTTTATTAATTTTTTTAAGATAAGGATTATAAATAGTAATAATTTTTTTTTTATTAAAAAAAAAATATTCTAAACTTTTTTTAGAACCTAAGGAATTGGTTATAATTTTGTCAGCAAAATTGTAAGTAATAAATTTTAAAATGAGAACTATAAATGCAAAAAATTTATTTTCTGAATAAATTGCAGAATATAAAGGATCCTCTGAATTTCTAATTACAATCTTTTTATTTTTAAATAAACAAATTAATATTGCTGCTATATTACTTTGCATTGAATGAATTACTACTTTTTGTCCTTTTAATGATTTTATAACTGCTGATAAAACAAACATTGCTTTAAAAGCTGTACCAAATCTTCCTGATAAACCCTTAGATAAAATATTTTTATATATTGAATAATAAAAAAAATTATTTTGAAGATTAAGTTTTTTTATTAAATTATATGATGAAATAAGATGAACTTTTATATTATAATTTCTCAAATAATTTAATAAATTTATTAGATTTTTCGTTACCCCGCCCCTTTCAAATGATGGATAAAAAAAAATTATATTTATTTCTTTCATAAGAATTTTATATTCTTTTTCACAAGAATATAATTTGATAGATGAAAAATATTGTTTTCTGGTCTGTTTGGATCAACTTCTAAAAAACCATTATTAAAGGGTAAAATCCTATAAATTTTGTATGTTTTAAAAAATTGATAAATTTTATAAATATTTATAGAATTAAAAATATTATGATAATTCATCTCGAATTGTATAAATTTTGGTTTAAACCTTTTAATTGTATTTATTCCTCCAAGCAAAACTGAACAATCATAACCCTCAGTATCAATTTTAATGAAATCAATACCATTTCTAAAAAGATATAAATTATTTTTTACAAAATAATCCAATGTAATGACTTTGATTTTTCTAGACCTGAATTTTTTATTTTTTAAAAAGTTTATTTTTTTATAATTTGCACACAACGTCGACAATTGTGAATTTTTATTTGGAAAAAAAATAGATACATATCCAATTTTATTTGAAAGGGCTAAGTTATAAGGAAAAAAACGCAGAGGCTCTTTTTTTTTTATAATCAATAAATTTTTAAAAGAATTTTTCATAGGCTCAAATGCAATTACATTTGCATTAAATTTTTTAATTAGCATTTGAGAATACTCTCCTGAATGAGCCCCTATATCCAAACATGTTTTTAATTTAAATTTTAACACTTTTTTTAAAAATAGATCTTCCCCTGTATCTTTAAATGATCCATGATTTTTATAACCTTTAGCTCTTAAAATAATATGCAAAAAATAATCATTAATAAATTGAAATTTTTTTAAGGATAAAATTTTTATTAAATAATTTATAAGATTATTTATCATTAAAGTTCATTAATTAATTAATAAATTCTAAATAATTTTTTTATAGTTAATTATCTTATGAAGAACTCTTGCAATAGTTAAAAAAAATAAAAAAAAAATATTTTGTTTATTTTGAAATCTTATTAGCATTTCATAATAAAGCTGATTAAAAAAAGACACTTTGCTAGACATCCCGCCCAAATCAAACTTTCCTAAAACTTCGCTTTTATTTGTTGACATCCCTTTTAATTTCTCTTTTTTAATCATCCGATAAAATAAATCATAATCTGAGCAATAAGTTAAACTTTCATTATAAAATCCTAATTTATGTTGAGATCTTCTTTTAATAAAAAAACCAATAGAATGAGCTGAATAAATATTAAATCTATATGATATTTTTTGTGGTTCAAATAAATGATAGATTTTACTTTTTTTTACAGCGCCAAATAAAAAATCAATTTTAAAATTTAAAAAATATTTATTTACAATTTCTAAAGCATTTTTGTAATATACGTCTTTAGAGTTAATAATTCCTATAATTTTTCCGCTACTCAATTTGATGCCAGTGTTAATAGCCTGCCACAAATTTTTATCATCACAACTAACCCAAATGTCAATTTTGCTGTTATATTTCCTAATAATATCTAAAGTCCCATCATCAGAATTTCCATCTACTATTATGTATTGAAAATTTTTATTTTTTTGTTTTAAAACACTTTTAATTGTCTTTTCAATATTTAGAACATCATTTTTGACAGGTGTAATAATAGAAAATAGTGGATTAATAGATTTTTTTTTTAAATATTTCCCTCCAAAAAGATAATTTTTTCCATTTAGAATATTGGATAACTTCATTGAATTCTATACGAATTTTTTAATTTACTATTATTTTTGTTTAAATAATTTATTCTTAATTATTGTTAATTTTTAATTAATTTTTTAATTTAACTAAATATTTTTTAAATAGATACTTTTTTTTATAGTAATGAAGATTTTAGTAACTGGAGTGTGTGGATTTATAGGCTTTAATTTTGCAAATTTTTTACTTAAAAAAAATTACAAAATATACGGTATTGATAATATTAATAATTATTATTCAATTAAATTAAAAAACGATAGATTAAAAATTTTAAAAAAAAATAAAAATTTTACTTTTTTTAAGATAGATATAGTAGACCAGAAAAAATTAAAGAATATATTTATTAAAGTCAAATTTGATATAGTAATTAATTTTGCTGCACAAGCTGGTGTTAGATATTCAATTAAAGAACCACGAAAATATATTGAAAATAATATTAATGGTTTTTTCAATATCTTAGATTTATGTCGTATTAAAAATATAAAAAAAATAATTTACGCATCATCAAGTTCTGTTTATGGTGATAATGTAAATTATCCTTTAAAAGAAAACCAAATACTTAAGCCTAAAAATTTATATGCCTCTACAAAAGCTAATAATGAAGAAACAGCTGAAATTTTTTCACGATTTTACGGATTAAATATAATTGGACTAAGATTTTTTACAGTTTATGGTGAATGGGGAAGACCAGATATGTTTATGATGAAATATCTTGGAACAAATCTTAACAAGAAAAAAAAGTTTTATTTATATAATTATGGAAATCATTTTAGAGATTTTACTTACATCAAAGATGTAAATAGTATTATTTTTAAATTAATTAAAAAAAAAATTAAAAAACATCAAATTTTTAATATTTGTTCAAATAAACCAATAAAAATAACAAGTATTATTAAAATTATTAATAAGTTAACAAAAGTTAAGTGCAAAATATTTAAAACTTCACTTCAAAAAGCAGACATTTTAAAAACACATGGTGATAATATAAAAATAAGAAAATATGTAAATTATCATAAATTTTACGATATCAAGAATGGTATCTTTAATCTTGTCAACTGGTACAGGTCTTACTATAAAATATAAAATTATATATTCAAAAAAACTTTTTGATAATTTTTAACTGTATTAATTAAAGAAAATTTTGAAATATGGCGTTTTATAAATCTTGTTTTTTTAAAAAAACTATATGGATATTCAAAAAATAAATTAATTTTATCTGCCAGATCTCGAAAATCTGAATTTTTAAACAAATAACCTCCTTTATTATCTAATAAAATTTCTTTTATACCTCCATAACTATCTGAACAAATTACTGGTAAATTAAAACTTAGAGCTTCAACTACTACGTTTGGAAAACCCTCAAAATATGATGGATTAATAAACAAGTCTGACTCTGAATAGTAATTTGAAATTCTATTTTCTTTTTTATGACCTAAAAAAATAATTTTTTTGTTTAATCCCAATTTCCTTGATAGTTTAATTAGATTTTCTTTTTCAGGACCGTCTCCTACAATTTTTACTATAAAATTATCATAATTTATATATGGAATTGATCTAATTAAGATATCAAAGCCTTTTTCTTTAGATAAACGACCAATAGATAAAATTATTTTCTTCTTATTTCTAATTATTTTTTTTTTTTTAAGTTTATTTTTCTTATATGACGAAGGATAGATAGAAATAACTTTCGTTCCTGAAAATAATTTTAAATCGTCTCGAGTTTTTTTCGAATTTGCAATTATGAGATCAGCTTTATGATAAAATAATTTTAATATAAATTTAATTATATTTTTCATCATAAAATCTAAAAAACTAAAATAAATACTTAATTCCTCAAAAGGGGTTCTTTCGATTACAATATAATGTACATTTTTGAGTCTTCTTTGGAACAATAAAGTAAGCGCATTACAATAATATAAATTAGAAATAAAAATAACTTTTTTAAAATCTTTAAATTTTTTACTTAATAATCTATAAATTATTTTTTGTGCATAGATCGTTTTACTAACTTTTAATTCATAAATTTTTTTACAAATTTTTGATAATCGATTTTTGTAAAAACATTTGCCTAAACAAATAATAGTTATACTAAATTTTTTTTTATTTATTTTTTCGCACAATTCTGTTATTGATTTTCCTGCACCCCCAGAACTGAAATTAGGTAAAAAAAAAATTAGCTCAATCTTTTGCTTAATCATTATTTATAAAAGTCAAATATATCAAAAAAAATTGTATTTGAATTTTTGTATAAATTTAGATTCTTTAATAATTTAGTATGAGGCACCAAAGGAACAATCAAATCAAAATTTTTTTTATAATTTAGGTTATTCAATATTTTATACTTTTTTATATATTTATTATTAATCATTGGATCGTAACAGTAAGTATTAAAATTTTTATTTTTTTTAAGTCTTTTATAAATATTTAAAGCCAATGAATTTCTAACATCAGCGACGTTAGCTTTGTAAGTAGCCCCTGCAATTAGCACTTTTCTACAATTAAAAAAATTTATTTTTTTTATAATGCTTTTATAAACAAAATTTTCCATCTCATTATTTACTCTTCTTCCTGCCAACATAAATTTAGCATGAATCTTATTTTTCTTTGCTAATGCATATAAATAATAAGGGTCAACTGGCAAACAATGTCCGCCTACTAAACCTGGTGAGAATCTTAAAAAATTCCATTTTGTCGACGCAAGTTTAATAATATTTGTAAAATTTAATTTTAATTTTTGACAGATTATAAAAATTTCATTTACAAAAGCTATGTTTATATCTCTCTGAATATTCTCAATAACTTTTGAAGTTTCGGATTCTTTTATGCTGTTAGATAATATAATTTTTTTTGATATTTTTTTATAGACGTTAATTATTTTATTTTTAATTTCATACGGGACTTTTTTAAAGGCAACAATCTTATTTATATTTTCAACTTGATGTTTGCTATCACCTGGATTTATTCTTTCTGGACTATATCCTATAAAAAAATCTTGTTGTGATTTTAACTTACTGACTTTTTCAATTATTTTAGCACAAACCTCCTCAGTAACCCCGGGATAAACAGTGGACTCGTAAAATACGATGTCATTTTTTTTTATATATTTGGAAATAATTTTTGTTGCAATAATTAATGGTCTTAAATCTGGTTTTTTATTTTTATATACAGGTGTAGGAACTGTTATTATAAAAAAATTACACCTCTGAATATCTTTTGTATTATATGTAAAATTAGAATTATTTTTTAAAATTAACTCTTTTTTATTATATTCAGAATTTAGATCTATTTGAGCTTTTAATTCTTTTATCCGAGATTTATTTATATCAAATCCAATAGTTGAATAATTTTTTGACAATCTAAGAAATAAAGGAAGACCAACATATCCTAAGCCAACTATACATGGACTAATCTTCATTTTATTAAATAATTGTTTAGTATTTTATAATGATTAAACTTCGTAAACAGTCTAATTTTTTTTTTTAAATTTAATTTTTTATTTTTTAAATCTTCTTCTTTGGTGTTTATAAATTGATTAAATGAACTAATAAAACTTTCTACAGAATTACTTTGAAAAATAAAACCATTTTTTCCATTTTCTAAAATTTCTATAGGACCATTGGGACAATTACTAGATATAACCGTTGCATTTGCAATTCCTGCCTCGACTAAAACAAATCCGGGGTCTTCCCATAAAGAAGTTAATAAAAAACATTTACAATTATTAAGATAATTAAATACATTATCTTTATGCCCTAAAATAAAAACTTTGTTAACAAGGTTTAAGTTGTTAATTAAATCAAATAATTTTTTTTTTTCTTCTCCGTCTCCAATGATAAATAAATTTAAATAATTATATTCTTCTGATATTCTTTTAAAACATTTTATCAAGAAAATAAAATTTTTTTGATTAGTAAGCCTTCCTATTGCTAATAAACTTTTTTCTTTACTAAAGTTTTTTTCTAACAAATTTACATCTTTAACTTTTTTTATATATTCTTTAATATCTATAATAGGATCTGGTAAATATATTAATTTTTCTTTAGAAAAAATATTTTCATGTTGTAAATACTGCAATGTTGCAACTGTTGGGCAGGTTATTAAATAAATTTTATGAGACACGCACTTCCATAAAAATTTTCTAAAAAAATTCAGTTTTGGTAATCCTGATATTCTTAGAATAAATTTTGTATTAAATTTAAATAATAATAACAATGTTAATGGCAGTGAGGTTATCAAATGTAAAATTAGAAAATCTGGTTTATTTTTCTTTAATAAAAATAATAAAGGGAAAAATGATTTTAAATAAATAAATAAATATGAAATTCTACTTTTAAGAAAACCATATCTTGGTAATTTACTATAAAAATTATTTTTATTTATATTTATTAAAGACAATCCTTTTCTGTGAATTAATTCTTTATCCCACTCACCAATTGCATTAATTATTTTAATATTATAATTATAATTTGAATAATAACTAAGTGATAAACCAGAATTAATAACCGCTTTTACTGTTGCAACTTTTGAGATAAAGGGGGCCCAATAATAAATTATTTTCATTTATTTGACTTGTTAATGAAAATATCAATAAGTAAAATAAATGAAAATAAAATTTTGGAGTTACAGACAAGATTATAACCAAAATAAAAAAAAAATACTCAAATTATGTAATGCAGTATTTGATTCTGGAAATCTTATTCTAGGAAAAAATGTCGAAACGTTTGAAAAAAATTTTTCCAATTTTATAAATTCTAAATTTAGTATTGGTGTTAATAGCGGAACTGATGCTTTACTAATATCATTGTTAGCTTTGGGTATTAAAAAAGGAGATGAAGTTATTACAACTTCTAACACAGCAATCCCAACTGTAAGCGCTATCGTAAGCAGTGGTGCTAAGCCAGTTTTCATTGATATAAAAGAAAATGATTTTTTAATAAATGAAGATAAAATTCTAGAAAAAATAAATAAAAAAACTAAAGCAATAATTATTGTTAATTTATATGGGCAATCACCAAATCTTAATTTAATTCTGAACATAGCAAATAAAAAAAAAATTAAAATTATAGAGGACTGCGCCCAATCTTTTGGATCTAAATATAAATCAAAATATACTGGAACGTTTGGACATCTGGCTGCTTTTTCCTTTTATCCAACTAAGGTTTTGGGTGCTTACGGAGACTCGGGCATGATAGTAACTAATAATAAAGAATTATACTTAAAAGTTAAATCCCTAAGACAGTATGGGATGACTAAGCATTACTACTCCAATTTTCATGGTATTAATTCAAGAATTGATGAACTTCATGCAGCGATATTAAACTTCAAACTAAAAAAAATTAAAGAAAAAATTAAGAAAAGAAGAGAAATAGCAAATTTTTATAATTTAAATATTAATAATAAAAAGATTATAAAACCAAAAGAAAATAAATGGTCAAAGCATGTTTATTATAATTATGTTATAAGATGTGAAAACAGAAACAAACTTATAAAATTTTTAAATAATAACAATATAGAAAATAAAATTTGTTATCCTTATCCTATTCACCTAATGAAAGGTTATAAAAAATATCATAATAAAAATAATAATCTTACTATTACTGAAAAACTTTCAAAAGAAATTCTTTCTCTTCCTAATTATCCTGAGATAAAAAAAAATTACTTAAAAAAAATAGTTAAAGTATTAAATAAATTTTAATAATTTTTATTTAATAATATTAAATCAATCTGCAATGTTCTTCCTGAATCAATAGCCGAGAATCCTCTATCAAGAATCCATGGTTCAAAACCAATAGTTTGCAAATTATTGATAACATCAATCCATAATGGTTGACCATCGTACAACTCAACTAGCGACAACTCTAACAATAAAGCTCTAGTTTTTTTAACTGAATCTCTTCCACCTAAAATAATTTTATCTTCATACCCCTGAACATCTAACTTTAATAATATATTTTTATCAAAGAGATCATTTCTTGAATTGAATAAATCATCAAGAGTTATCATCTGAACCTTTTCTGCTCTAATATATCTACTCTCCGATCTATTTGATAAATGCAAATTATTAATATTTAAAATACTAGATGATTGTAAATTTTCAGAAATATTTATATCAATTAACTTTTTTTTATCACCCAAACAGCATTTTTGATAAATACACCAAAACTTATCTTTTTTAGATTTATCTAACAATTTTTGATAAGCTTCTTCTATGGGCTCAATACTTAATATATTTTTTTTATAACCAGCGAACCTTAAATCACTAGCAAATTGACCAACATTTGCGCCAACATCAATCACATAATTTATCTCAAATTTATTAATAACTTTGATTAGCAAATCTACAAAGGTAGGATTTTTAGAAATTTTTAGAATTTTAATATCAAAAGTTTTAAGAAATTTATTAAGAATTTTTTTATTTAAAATCATTTAGTTAAAAACTTAAGATCATCAATGCTGCATATGTAATCTTTTTTATTAAAACTTTGGTCGCATAAAACCATTAATTTTTGATCTTTTTTAAAATAAACTTTAACCCAATGCAAAGGTCTTACTTTTAATATATTTTTAAATGGATTTAAAAAATAAAATTTTTTTTTTTTGCCGTTATAAATTTCTAATTTAATTCTTCCATTTAAACTTATAAAAACTTGTGTACATTTTTTATAAGCATGATTTCCGCGAATATCTTTTTTTTTTGCATCGATAATAAATATTCTTTTTGTATTAATAATTTTTTTTAAATTATCTATTATGAATAACTTTGTCGAAAGTGTATCCTTCTTATTAGTTAAAATTTTTTTAATATTATTTTTAAACTCCATATAATATCTCTAGATTCATTTTAATATAATTTCTTTATGGGATTTTATTTTTTTAAATAGTAAAAATCTATAAATTAATTTAAAAAAATATAAAATTCTAAATAAAAAAGAAGATCCATAAATAATCTGATTAAAACTATCATTAATAAAAAAAATTTTTTTCTTTAAGAGTTGACAATAAGGAACATATATTTTTTTAATAATATTATTTAGTAAGTCATAATTATCATGTAATAAAAATTTATTATAAACAACTCTTAATCCATGAAAATGATACAATATCGCTTGATTAGAGTTAAATCTGTCTCTAGTCCAAGGTGCTTGAAAATAATGTAAGTTTTTAGATATATAAATATTTTTTGGAAAAAGTTTTGGCCACTTATCCAAATACATTTGATCTCCTAATCTTCCTTTATCAAAAAAGTCATAACACCATTCTAAACATTTTTTTTTCCACCAGTTTATTATCTTCATTGAACTTAGGTCATTTTTAAATATTAAGAACTGAACACAAAACCTACCACTCTTTTTTGAGTGTTGAAAATCTTTATGAAATCCATGTTCAGTTAAGAAAACAGATTTCTTAGATTTTTTAAATTCACTAAATATAGGTTTAATATTTCTGTAAAAAAAAATATCAGCATCGACGTACGTAACTTGCTTTACTTTATTATCAATTTTTTTAAAAAAAAAATCTGGACAAAAGGGGGTAAGAGTCCAGCAGTACTCTATAAACTTCCTTTTAGATTTGACTTGAATTAATTCATGATACTCATTTTCAAAATCCTCTAAGCGTATAACTTTTAAATTTTTTAATTTTTTGCTAGTTAAAAAATTTTCAACTTTTTTATCCATGCACAAAACCGTTAAGGTTGCTCCTTTGAAGTGCTTAATTAAAGAACTATGCAAACAAAGACCTTGAGGTAAAAAATTATAATTGAATAAAGTTATAAAGTTTTCACTCATTTTCTAACGATAAATAAATCAAAATATGTAATATCATTATTTTTTTTTACAAAAAAATTTGTTTCTGATTTTTGAATTTTTTTAAGAATAAATCGATTTTTAAAAAAATTTCTTAACTTAATCGAATTTAAAATGTTTATTGAATAATAAATATCAGTATCATAATGTTTTTGAAGCAATATATGATCAACTTTATTTGATAATGGCAAAGACTCAAATAATATATATTTTATATTTACACAATTTAGAGCTTGATTAAGTATTTCGTAAGGATTTTTATAATATTGTAAGGAATTGCTAAAAATTAAAATATTATTTAGCTTGTTATAAATGGAATCATTTATATTGTTTACAAATTTTAACTCTCTGTTCTGAATACATTTTTTACCTATATTAACATAATTATTCTGTTCTACTATTGTCCAATGCAATTCATTTGCATTATTTGAAATAAGTTTCTTAAAATTTAAATATTTCGATCCTAATGAACCACCAAACTCAATTAAATTTATTTTTTTATTTTGTTTATAAAAAATTTCTAAAATTATATTTAAAGAAAAAAAATTCTGGCGCTGTATATCTACTAATTTATTATCTTTAAATGTTTTTAAAAAAAATTTTTTAGATAACAAATAATTATTATAATCTTTTAGAATATATTTATTTTTATCTATATAATTATAAAATTTATCATCTGAATTACTTAAAATAAAATTAATATTTTTTTGTAAAAAAATTTTATATTTTTTAATAAGAATTTCTGGGAAAATTTTTTTTATAAATGAAATGATTTTTTTTTTTATTAAAACTGCAAGTTTCACTTTAACTAAATTTGAAAAAAAATTATCTAACTCATTTTTAATTAAAAAATTTTCTTTAATATCAATTTTTTTTAAGAAAATTTTTTTTGTATTAATTTTTACATCATAGTTATTAGTGAAAATCTTATTATGTCTCCCGCTCCCATCAAGGCCTATATTTTTTGTCATACTAATTTTCGGATATAAGGTTAGCATATTGAAATATTGCATTGATAAATCAAACATTATCGTATAGGAGTCATTTTTTTTATTAATTTTATTAGTTAAAATATTTTTTTTATAAGGATGAATTTCTAAATATTTTATCTTTTCTAAAATTTTTTTTGGTTTGAAAATAACTTTTTTCCATGCTCTTCTCCAAGTGCCCCATCCCCAAGTATCAGCACCCTTTATAAAAAAAGAATCCTCACTTATTTTTTTATAAATGGGATATGAATAACCATTAATTGCAGCTACAGTTTCTTCATTTTTATAAATATTTAGTCCGCAATTTATAAAATCTAAAAAATTTTTTGATACTAAATTGTCATCCTCTAAAACGATTATTCTATCATTAGATTTAAAAACTTTATCTATTCCTGATATAAAATTTTTAGATAAACCATAATTTTTATCTCTATAAATAATTTTTTTAGACTTAAATCCATTGATATTACTAATTATTTTCCTTACTAACGATACTCTATCTAATTCTAAATTATTTTTAGGAGCATCAGAAAAAATTATTATATCAGAGTATTTTGCCAAACTGTTTTTTAATAAATTATTTATAGTAAGAATTGTATGAAAAGGTCTATTATAAACAAAAAAAGCAATCGGTGATAAATTCACTTTAAATTTAGAATTGAATATATTTTTGCACTAAATATTTTGTATAATTATTTCTTAAATCTCTTATTTCTCCTGAAATAATACCTGTGGCTTCCTTTAGCATTTGCCTATGACTTTCTAATGAAAGCATATGAAACCTTAATAAATTTATTTTTTTAATATTTTCTAATAAAAAATAATTATTTGTTATTTTATATAAAATTTCTTTTAAATTATTTTTAATACTTCTGTTCTGCCAAGACATATATCTTTTTCCGAAAAAAGAATACTGCGCCATTGCGACTTCTTGCCATAAAGCATAAAAAAGTTTTTCATTTTTAAAAATCTTATTAATTTCATTAAAATAACTTTGATGTTTTTTTTTTTCTGAATCTATACTGTTTCTAATTATAATTTCTTTATAGCTTGTTCTTTCAATTTCTAATGTGCCAATTTTTACTTTGATTTTTTTATCAAAATAAATATCTGCTTTTAAAGACCAAAGAGCATTTTTTTTTTTCTCCCATTTACTATAAGGAACAGCAAAATTTCCCATTCCATAAAAAATATAATTACCTTTATAAATTTCATAACACTGCGGCATATGTGAGTGATGACCATGAATAATAGAAGCGCCTGCGTCAATCCAAGACCTATAAAGATCTCTTATTGAGGGAATTGGCCAAGGAGATGTTTC